>Ga0208794_1000036_pt1 | contig 211941 bp, 221 predicted proteins | sample 32_taG_FD_184106 | JGI IMG/M metagenome (GOLD analysis project Ga0208794, IMG submission 184106) | Marine viral communities from the Gulf of Mexico - 32_GoM_OMZ_CsCl metaG (SPAdes) (version 2) | ecosystem: Environmental > Aquatic > Marine > Oceanic | place: Atlantic Ocean: Gulf of Mexico... | reverse complement strand
GCTGATCACCCCGATCGCCATGGACCAGGGCCTGCGCTTCGCCATCCGCGAAGGCGGCCGCACCGTCGGCGCCGGCGTCGTGTCGAAGATCACGGAGTAATCAGCCCCACAGGCTGAAAGACAGAGCCCCCGCCGGCGCAATCCGGCGGGGGCTTTTGTTTGCCCCGGGTTTCGCCCTGCAGGCGACGGACACGGTAAACATGCCCGCTTGCCGGTGCGTGGCCTTGTGCCCGTCCTGAACCCTGTCACCGTGGCGGCGTTAAGGATTGGGAAACCATGCGTCGCTCGCTTCACATTGGCATTTTCATCGGCACCCTGCTGGGCATGTCGGCCTGCGCTGCCGCCGGGCCGCATCACGGCAGCGTGGCCGGACCCTACGGCTCGATCGAGGCCGGGCCCGGGCGCTAAGCCGAAGGAATTCGTGGCGGACGGGGGAAAACCCCCTTATCATCTGTCGCGCGGCAGTCGCTGATGCGCCGCGTCATGGTTCCCGCCCCCCTAAATGTTACTCATCGCCATTGTCGTCGTTCTGCTGCTGATCGTGCTGAACGGGCTTTTCGCCATGACCGAATTGGCGGTCGTGACCTCCCGCCGGTCGAAGCTCCAGAGCCGCGCCGAGCGTGGCGATCGCGGAGCGCGATCGGCCCTCAAACTGTCGGAAGATCCCACCCACTTCCTGTCGGCGGTGCAGGTCGGCATTACCCTGATCGGCATTCTGGCGGGCGCCTATGGCCAGGCGGCGATTGCCGGCGATCTCAACCGGATCCTCGAGGCGGCCTTTCCGGCGCTGAACGCCTATACCGAAGTCTTCTCGACGATGCTGGTGGTCATCTGCATCACCTATGTCTCGCTGATCGTCGGCGAACTGGTCCCCAAGCGGCTGGCCCTGATCTTCCCGGAGAGCATCGCGGCCAAGATGGCATCGCCGATCTCGACCGTGGCCATTGTCCTGCACCCGTTCGTGCTGCTGCTGACGGCCTCGACCTCCGCCATTCTCCGGGTCATGGGCGTCAAGGACCGCGACGGATCCGACGTCACCCAGGAAGAGGTTGAGTCGATGATCGCCGAGGGCACGGCCTCCGGCCTGATCGAGCCTGAGGAACAGGAGATGATCGAGGAGATCCTGCGCCTCGGCGACCGGCCCATCCGCGTGGCCATGACGCCGCGCCACGAGGTTTTCTGGATTGCCCTGGACGAGGAGGAGGGGGCCCTTCGCGAGGAAATCCGCACCTGTCCCTATTCCCGTATCGTGGTGGCCCGGGACAGCGACGTCGATAATCCGCTGGGCGTGGTCCACAAGAAGGACCTGCTGGACAGCCTGCTCGACAATGGCGAGTTCAATGTCGAGAAGCTGGTGCAGGAGCCCGCCTTCATTCCCCAGTCGACCTCGGTGCTGAAGGCGCTGGGGATCATGAAGGCGTCGAAGGTCCACATGGCCTTCCTCGTCGACGAGTACGGCGCGTTCGAGGGGGTGGTCACGGCCACCGACCTGCTGGAGATGATCGCCGGCGATTTCGACGAGGGCCACGATGAGGAAGAAGCCTACATCCGTCAGCACGAAGACGGCAGCTGGCTGGTCGATGGCCAGGCCGACATCGAGGAGCTGGCCGATGCCCTGGGCGAGGATTTCGGCGAGGTCGATGGCTTCCACACCGTCGCTGGCCTGATCCTGCACCAGTTGTCGCGCGTCCCGGACGAGGGCGAGGTCCTGCAGGTCGGCCGGTTCGAGGTCGAGGTCATCGACATGGACGACCGGCGGATCGACAAGCTGCTGTTCCGCGCGGTGATCGCGCCGAATGCATCGGTGACCGCTCCGGAAGGCCACTGAGCCCCCGTCGCCGGGCTGTCATAATGCGTGCGGGCACATGAATGTCTGCTTGAAATGCACCGCGTGCTGGGGCATACGCCCCTTCTGGTCAAGACCGCGCGCCGATGGGTCCGCCCACGGCGCGTTGTTCATTGTCCGGGCCACAGGAGTGTAGCTCAGCTGGTAGAGCATCGGTCTCCAAAACCGAGGGCCGGGGGTTCGAGTCCCTCCACTCCTGCCATTTCCCCTGTTGCCATCGCCTGGGAATGCCCATGTGGGAGGCAACAGTCCAAGAGTTTTGAAGAGACAGCAGATGGCCAAGGCGAAAACACCGGGTGGACGTCGGACGACGGGGGGCAAGGGCCCGGTCGCCGCCCAGACCGTTTCGGTCGACGCTCCGGCGCCGAAAAAGCGGACCTCGCCGGTCCAGTTCTTCTCCCAGGTGCAGGCCGAGGGGCGCAAGATCGTCTGGCCGAGCCGCAAGGAGACCTGGATCACCTCGGTGATGGTGTTCATCATGGTGGCGCTGGCTGCTGCCTTTTTCTTCGTGGTCGATTTCGGCCTGAGCGCGATCTCGCAGCGCATTCTCGCCATCGGCACCTGAGGATTTCGACATGACTGATGCCGCCCCCGCCGCAGCGCCCGCCAACCCCCGCCACAAGTGGTATATCGTCCACGCCTACTCCAACTTCGAAAAGAAGGTGAAGCAGCACCTGGAAGACCAGGCGCGCCAGCAGGGCCTGAGCGATTATTTCTCGGAAATCCTGGTCCCGGCCGAAGAGGTCGTTGAGATCCGCCGGGGCCGCAAGATCAATGCCGAACGCAAATTCATGCCCGGCTATGTGCTGGTCAAGATGGAACTGACGGACGAGGCCTACCACCTGGTCAAGAACACGCCCAAGGTCACGGGCTTCCTCGGCGCCCAGGGCGGCACCAAGCCGCTGCCGGTCTCGGAGCGTGAGATCCAGAACATCATCGGCACCTCGGAAGAGGGCGTCGAGCGGCCCAAGCCCCGCATCCATTTCGACATCGGCGAGACCGTCAAGGTCGTCGACGGCCCGTTCGCCAGCTTCGACGGCCAGGTCGAAAGCGTCGACGAGGACAACGCCCGCCTGCGCGTGGCCGTGTCCATTTTCGGCCGCCCGACCCCGGTCGATCTGGAATACAACCAGGTGGAGAAGGTCGCGGGCTAGGCTTCATCCAGCCATCTTCTCCCCGCTTGCGGGGAGGTGGCACGGCGCGCAAGTGGCGTGACGGAGGGCGCCCGTTCCTCCATTTGCCAACCGGCGCCGCGTCCGCTATACGCGCGCCTCGCTCTGATCAGGGCGGTGCGGGCTTGCTCGCACAAATCCGTGGGAGGCCGCCATGCCGCACCACGGCTCATCCGCAGGGATTGATTTCCCCGCTTCATAGGAGAGACCAATGGCCAAGAAGATTCTCGGCTATATCAAGCTGCAGGTGCCCGCGGGCTCCGCCACGCCTTCGCCCCCGATCGGGCCGGCGCTCGGCCAGCGCGGCGTCAACATCATGGGCTTCTGCAAGGAGTTCAACGCGCGCACCGAAAAGGAAGCCAAGGGCACCCCGCTTCCGACCGTCATCACCGTCTATCAGGACAAGAGCTTCACCTTCGTCACCAAGACGCCGCCGGCGACCTGGTATCTGAAGGAAGCGGCCAAGCTGAAGTCGGGCGCCAAGGCGACCGGCCGCGAGACCGTCGGCAAGATCACCCGCACCCAGCTGCGCGAGATCGCCGAGAAGAAGATGAAGGACCTGAACGCCAACGACATCGAGGCTGCGGCCAAGATCATCGAAGGCTCCGCCCGCGCCATGGGCCTCAACGTGGTGGAGGCTTGAAGACCATGACCAAGCAAACCAAGCGCATCAAGGCCTGGACCGGTGACCGCTCGAACGCCCTGCCGTTCGCCGACGCCATCAAGATGGTCAAGGACAACGCCAAGGCCAAGTTCGACGAATCCATCGAGATCGCCGTCAATCTGGGCGTCGATCCGCGTCACGCTGACCAGCAGGTCCGCGGCGTGGTCAACCTGCCGTCCGGCACCGGCCGTGACGTCCGCGTCGCCGTCTTCGCCAAGGATACCAAGGCCGACGAAGCCCGCGCCGCCGGCGCCGAGCATGTGGGCGCCGAGGATCTGTACGAGAAGATCAACGGCGGCTTCATGGAGTTCGACCGCGTCATCGCCTCGCCCGACATGATGGCCCTGGTCGGCCGTCTGGGTAAGGTGCTGGGCCCGCGCGGCCTGATGCCGAACCCCAAGGTCGGCACCGTGACCCCGAACGTCGCCCAGGCCGTCAAGGACGCCAAGGGCGGTGCGGTCGAGTTCCGCGTCGAGAAGGCGGGCATCGTCCACGCCGGCATCGGCAAGGCCTCGTTCGCCCAGGACGCCCTGGAAGCCAACGTCAAGGCGATGGTCGACGCCCTGGTCCGCGCCCGTCCGTCGGGTGCCAAGGGCACCTACGTCAAACAGATCAGCCTGTCCTCGACCATGGGACCGGGCGTCAAGGTGGACCCGGCCTCGCTGGGCGCCTGATCCTGCGGGATCGCTGACGATACGAATGAGGGGCGGTGGGCAACCACCGCCCTTTTTTCTTGCCCGCCGTGTCGCGCCTGCACTTGCCGGTTGTGACCGGGACGGCGACCCTGTCTCCGGGTTTTCAGGAGAGTTACATGCGTATTCTGGCGGCACTGGCCCTTTGCCTCGGCCTGTTCACGGCGGCACCGGCCCTGGCCCAGGACCCGGATGCTGCGCGGCGCCTTCAACTGGCCGAACAGTATGTGGAACTGTCGCTCGGTGAAAATATCGCCGCCCTTGTCGGCCAGATCGTTGAGGAAGATCTGGCCGCGTCGCCCGACATGAGCGACCGCGAGCGAGCGTGGATGAGGGCCAATATGCCGCCGATGATCCTTGAGGCCATCGACCGGATGGCCAAGGATATGGCGCCCATCTATGCCGAGACCTTCACCATCGAGGAGCTTGAAGCCCTGGTGGCCTTCTACAGCACCCCCCTGGGGCAGGCGGTGGCGATCAAGGAGTTCGAACTCGGTTCAAGGATCGACGAACTTCTGGGGGGTGCGATGATCGAGTTTTTCCAGACGTTTGAGGCCAAGTACTGCGCAGAGTTTGACTGCGAACCCCTCATGGCGGTCGTCCCGTCGGCCAAATAGCCGTCCACGCTTGAGTTTCCCTGCGCGCCTGTGTATACGGCGCGCCTTGATCGGGCTTCCGGGTCCGATCTGCCTGTCCGAGAACTTCGGGGCGTGGGGGCCACCCATGCCATAAACGTCAGAGAGCCCTCTGGCACCGTGGGGAGATGGGGATGCAGACGACGCCCTCCGGCCTGCGCGCGCGCAGTCGGCATGGCCTCCGAGCTTCCTTCGGACATTACGACCGGTACAGACCCCTCGCGGCGACGCGAAGGCGTATGGGCCACCTCGTCGTCGGGAATAAGCCCGGCGATGAACCTCAAGACTGGAGACCGCAATGGACCGCGCACAAAAGGCCGAGTCGATCGAGACGCTGAAGGGCGTGTTCGCCGACGCCGGCGCCGTGGTCGTGACCCACAACCTGGGTCTGACCGTTGCGGACATGGAAGACCTGCGTGGCCGCCTCCGCAAGGAAGGTGGCGCGTTCAAGGTGATCAAGAATCGCCTGGCGCTCAAGGCGCTCGAAGCCGAAGAAGGCAGCGACTACCACGGCCTGTTCAAGGGTCCCGTGGGCATCGCCTATGCCGACGATGCGGTGACGGCTGCCAAGGTCACCGCTGAATTCGCCAAGGGCAACGACAAGTTCGTCGTTCTGGGCGGCTTCATGGGTGACAAGGTTCTGGACGCGAAGGGCGTGGAGACTCTCTCCAAACTGCCGTCGCTGGATCAGATCCGCGCCTCGCTGCTGGGCTTGCTCAACGCTCCCGCGACCAAGGTCGCCGGCGTCGTTCAAGCTCCGGCGTCTCAACTGGCTCGCGTTTTCAGCGCCTATGCCGCCAAGGACGCCGCGTAAGCGGACCGACCTCTTTCATCTCTGCAACCTCTCTACTGAACCCCAATCCTCCGAAGGAAAACTCAAATGGCCGATCTCGCCAAAATCGTTGAAGACCTGTCCGCCCTGACCGTCCTGGAAGCCGCCGAGCTGTCCAAGATGCTCGAAGAAAAGTGGGGCGTTTCCGCCGCTGCTCCGGTCGCCATGGCCATGCCCGCCGGTGGCGCTGCCGGCGGTGACGCCGCTCCGGCCGGCGAAGAGCAAACCGAGTTCACCGTCGTCCTGACGGACGGTGGCGACAAGAAGATCAACGTCATCAAGGAAGTCCGTGGCGTGCGTTCGGACCTGGGTCTGAAGGAAGCCAAGGACCTGGTCGAAGGCGCTCCGCAGAACGTCGTGGAAAACGTCTCCAAGCAACAAGCCGAAGAGATCGCCAAGAAGCTGACGGAAGCCGGCGCCAAGGTCCAGATCAAGTAATCTGGCGCCATTCGGCACTGTAAGATGAACGGCCCCGGTGGATCTCCGCCGGGGCCGTTTTCATTTTCGGTCGTCCGTCCGGGAAGAGGGGTGGACAACGGCTCTCCCAGCCCGCCAAATCCGCGCCTGAATCAGGGGAACACCGATGTCTGCACACACAACCGCCTTGCTTGCCGGGATTGCTGCCCTGGTGCTCGCCGCCTGTTCGGAGCAGGAGGCCAAGGCCCCCGCGGCTCCGGCCCCCGCGCCCAGGGCCGAGGCACCAGCCCTGCCGGAGGGGCCCTTGACCCAGGCCGGCGCCATCAGCCTGATGAATGGCCTGCCGCTGGCCTGCAAGCCGATCGCCAGCATGAAGTTCGACATGCACCAGTGCGATGTGAAGCGGGGTCTGGTCGAGGGCGACCAGCCGCTTATCGACGACTTGCGCAGCCTGCGCGCGGAGCTGGAGGCCCTGCCGGAGGGCGAGGTCACGGCCCGCTGCACGGCCATCTATAACGAGCTGGGCGCGACACCCAAGCCGCAGGCCTGCTGGTAGCAGGCCCGGGCCGGGGCGTTCGTCAGTCCCGCATCGGCGACAGGATATCGCCCAGCCGGTCCGGCGTGCCGGGAATGCGCTCCAGACGCGGATAGCGCAGGCCGTCGTGGTAATCGATCTCCAGCGTCCGGCTGCCGCGGGCATTGCGCACTTCCAGCACGATCGGATCGGGCGAGGTCTTCGCGGCCGTAATCGCGTTCGACAGCACCTCGGGCGAGGCCCGCTCGCCATTCACCGACACCAGGGTCCATCCCGCGCCGATCCCGGCGTTGAAGATCGGGCTGTCCCACTGCACGGCGACGATGCGGTTGCCGCCCGCCAGATAGAAGCCCAGCGAATAGAGGTAGTCGCCCGGCCCGCTGCCGTTGATGCGTGTCTCCACCTCGGTCGGGCTGTCGGTATAGACCAGGCGATAACCGCCGCGTTCAATGCCATCCAGCGGCGCCTCGGCGTCGGGGCCGACGGCGTCCAGGCGATCACGCAGGAAGCCGGCCCAGTCGTGCGGCACGACCGTGTTCAGCGCCGTGACAATGTCGTCAAACGTATAGGGCGTCGCCGTCCAGGAGCCGTCGTCGATACCGAAGAACAGTTTGGCAAAGTCGTTCAGCGACTTGGTGTCGCCCGTCTTCTCGCGGATCAGGGTGTCGGCATCCAGCCAGATCAGGGCCGACTCCCGGTAATAGTCGCCCGTGCCGCGCATCCACGACGGCCAGGGGTTCGATGCCCGATAGCCCAGCAGATTGTTGTTTGTCGTGTCCTGCAGCGACCGCCACTCGCGCCCGGATTGATACTGATAGAAGGCCGCGATCCCGGCGAACGAGGCCAGCGCCTCCTCCCTGGTGCCCAGCCCCGACCGCGCGGTCAGCACCTCGCCCCAATACTCCGTCTGGCCTTCATAAACCCACAGCAGGGTGTTCTGGACGGGTACATTGAAGTTGGGCGTCAGCTGGTCACTCGGCCGCCGGAACTTGCCGTTCCACGAATGTACGAACTCGTGCGGCAACAGGGTGCGCGTGCCGTGGCTGGGCTCCCAGCCCGCGCCGAAGAAGTTCGGCGGCGCGGTGTTCTCGCTCGACCGGTGGTGCTCCAGACCGATGCCGCCCATCTCCCGGGTCAGACCCAGCAGGAACTCATACCGGTCGAAGTGACGCGATCCGAACAGCAGGTCGGCCTCATCGACCAGGGCCTCATACTTGGCCAGCTGTTCGGGCGTCGGCGCGATCTGCTCAGGCTGATCGGCCACGATGTGCAGCGTCACCGGCGACCGCCCACCGGGGTCGAGGTCATAGGCCTTGTAGTGAGCCCCGGCGAACATCGGGCTGTCGGCCAGCGTCTCAAGACTGACGGGGGCAAAGGTCGCCACACCGTCCTCAAACGACACCGTGTCCATGGCCACGCCGTACTGCCATCCGTCGGGCAGGCGGATCGAGGGGGCAAAGGTGATGCGGCTGTGACGATATCCCGCAGGATAGAGGACGGCCTTTTCCCACTGCAGGTTCAGCATGGACGAGGCCATCACCACGCGCCAGTTGCTGGCATCCGGCTGGGTCAGCCACTGGAATTCAACGACGATCTCGTCGACGCCTTCGGGCACCTCAACGTGGAAGGCGTAGGGATCGAGGGTGTCGCGCAGCCATTCAATCCGCTCGCCATTGCCGTGCACAGTCACTCCGGAAAGCAGCTGTATGGGGCCGGTCGGCGCGTGGTTGCCGGGAATAAATTTCGGATACAGCAGGGTCAGGGGGCCGGCGCTGACGGGAATCGTCTGGCGCACGCGGACGATCTTGCGATCGATGTCGGTGGCGTCGACCTCGTAGCGGATCACACCGGGATAGGCCTGATCGACCGGCGCCGGGATTTCCGGCAGGGCGCGGGGCAGGGCAGGGGTGCCCACCTGGGCCAGGGCCGGGGCGGCAATGCCGAGGCTGAGCGCAAGGGCCAGGGCGGAAACGGTCAGACGAAGGCGCATGGTACACTCGCGGATCGTGGAAGGAGTCGACGCCAGTTCGGACCAGTCCGTCTGCCGGGTCAACCCTGATGACGGCTCACCCCATCTTTACCCGACGTGATCTTGGCAGGGGGCGGCTGGCGGGCTACGCCATCTGCCAACACCTCTCAGGGAGAAACAACATGGCCGATCTGGCATCCGTGACCGAACACATCCGCGCCGCCGTGGGCGAGAACTCCGGCCTCGGCAAGACCGTCAAGCTGGATCTCGGCGACAAGGGCGTCATCTACATCGACGGCGCTTCCGTGCCGAACACCGTCACCAATGAAGACAAGCCCGCCGACGCCACCGTCTCCATGGCCTGGGACGACTTCATGGCCCTGTCGGAAGGCAAGCTGGACCCGATGATGGCCTTCATGCAGGGCAAGCTGAAGATCACCGGCGACATGATGATCGCCCAGAAGCTGGCCCCGCTGCTGAAGCGCTAGGCTGTTTGCGTTTTCCCTCCCCTTCATGGGGAGGGATGTCGGCGCGAAGCGACGACAGGGTGGGGAGAACCGGTTCCGCACCGCCGGCGCCCGGCTTCAGCGTTCCCCACCCCGTCGCTTCGCGACCACCCTCCCCACAAGGGGGGAGGGAGAAGGAGACCTCTCCATGGAATTCCAGCACAGCGAAAAGGCTCTTCACTGGCAGGAGCGTGTTCGCCGGTTTCTCGACGACAAGGTCCTGCCGCGCGAGGCCGAATACTGGGCCCAGGTGCGCGAGGATTCGACCCGCCAGCCCCCCGCCATGGATGAGATGAAGGCCCAGGCGCGCGAGGCGGGCCTGTGGAACATGTTTCTGCCCGGCGATCACGGCGCCGGCCTGACCAACCTCGAATACGCGCCGCTGGCCGAGATGATGGGCCGCCACCTGTGGGCGGCCGAGGTGTTCAACTGCAACGCCCCCGACACCGGCAATATGGAAGTGCTCCATATGTACGGAAACGAGGCCCAGCAGGCGAAATGGCTCAAGCCCCTGATGGCCGGCGAGATCCGCTCGGCCTTCCTGATGACCGAGCCCGAGGTCGCCTCGTCCGACGCCACCAACATCCAGACCCGGATCGAGCGCGACGGCGACCACTATGTCATCAACGGCCGCAAATGGTGGTCGACCAATATGGGCCACCCGAACGTCGCTGTGACCATCGTCATGGGCAAGACCGACACTGAGGCCGCCACCCACGCCCAGCAGTCGCAGATCATCGTGCCCGTCGACACGCCCGGCTTCCGCGTCGAGCGGATGCTGTCCGTGTTCGGTTATGACGAAAAGCCGATCGGCCATGCCGAGGTCGTGCTGGAGAACGTCCGCGTCCCGGTCGAGAACCTGATCGCCGGCGAGGGTCGCGGCTTCGAGATCGCCCAGGGCCGCCTGGGGCCGGGCCGTATCCACCACTGCATGCGCGTCATCGGCATGGCCGAGCGGGCGCTGGAGCTGATGTGCGCGCGGCTTCTGTCGCGCACCGCCTTCCGCAAGTCGCTGTCCGAGCATTCGGTCTGGGAACAGCGCGTCGGCGAGGCCCGCACCCAGATCGAGATGTGCCGCCTGCTGGTGCTCAAGGCTGCGTGGATGATGGACAATGGCGGGGCCAGGAACGCCCGCTCCGAGATCGCCCAGATCAAGGTCGCCGCGCCGCGCATGGCCCTGCAGATCATTGACGACGCCATCCAGGCCCATGGCGGAGCCGGCGTCTCTGCCGATACGCCGCTGGCCGAGATGTACGCCATGGTCCGCACGCTGCGCATCGCCGACGGCCCGGACGAGGTCCACAACCGCACCATCGCGCGTCTGGAATACGCCAGACACGGCGGCCGTCCGGTTCGCTGAACCCCGCCGTTTTTGCGGCAACGCCCCGGCGGCTGATACGTTAGGTCGACTCGCGTCGGGCTCGTGGGCTCGATCCTCCTGCGACGGACACCGGAGACACCCATGAACGCGCCCGCCTCCGTTCAGGATCAGAGTGCCCGGGATGTGGCCCGCTACCAGGCCTCTCGCCGCGTCATGCCGGCCCTCGCCGAGGGGCTGTCGGCCGAGGATTTGCAGGCCCAGTCCATGCCGGACTGCAGCCCCGGCAAATGGCATCTGGCGCACACGACCTGGTTCTATGAGGCGATGATCCTCGGCCGCGACCCGGACTACCGGCCCTACGATCCTGTCTGGTTCACCCTGTTCAACTCCTACTATGACGGCGTCGGCGAGCGGATCGCCCGCGACCGGCGCAGCCTGATCACCCGGCCCTCGCTGGACGATGTCATGGCCTATCGCCGCGAGATCGACCGCCGCATGGTCGAGCGCCTGGGCGCCGGCCTGACGGACGGGGAGGGGCGCTATCTGTTCGTGCTCGGCCTCAACCACGAACAGCAGCATCAGGAGCTGTTCCTGATGGACCTGCTGAACCTGATGTCCTGCTCGCCGCTGGATCCCGTAGCCTTCGACCGCGAACCCGGCTGGCGCAGTGACGAGGCGCCACGCGGCGGCTGGGAGGCGTTCGACGGCGGCCTCGTGACGATCGGCCATGAGGGCGCGGGCTTTGCCTTCGACAATGAAGGCCCGGCCCACCCCGTGCACCTCCAGCCCTACCAGCTGACCCGCGACCTGGTGACCAACGGCCAGTGGCTGGAGTTCATGGCCGACGGCGGTTATCGCCGTCCCGAGCTGTGGCTGTCCGACGGCTGGGCGACGGCCCGGTCCGAAGGCTGGCAGGCGCCTCTCTACTGGCAGTCCGGCGACACAGGCTGGACCGTCCTGACCCTGACCGGCCGTCAGCCCGTCGATCCCGAGGCTCCGGTCTGTCACATCAGCCAGTATGAGGCCGACGCCTTCGCCCGCTGGTCTGGCGCGCGCCTGCCGACCGAGGCGGAATGGGAGCACGCCGCCCGTACGCGCCCCGAGGCCCTCTCAGGCTTCGACGGTCAGGTCTGGCAGCACACCGCCAGCGCCTATGCGCCCTATCCGGGCTTTCGCGCCACGCCCGGCACCGCGGGCGAGTACAACGGCAAGTTCATGGCCAATCAGGGTGTGGTGCGCGGCTCCTGTTTCGCCACACCCCCCGACCATCGCCGCCTGACCTATCGCAACTTCTATTATCCGCATCAGCGCTGGGCGTTCGCCGGCCTCAGGCTGGCGCGCGACGCTGATCCTCAGCCCGGAGCCCGGATGCCTTTTGACGACGAGACCGCCCAGTTCCGTGCCGATCTGATCGAGGGTCTGTCGAAGCCACAGAAATCCCTGTCGCCCAAATGGCTCTATGATGCCGAGGGCTCACGCCTGTTCGAGGACATCACCCGCCTGCCGGAATACTATCCGACGCGTCAGGAAACCGTCCTGCTGCGCGACATGGCCCCCGACATCGCCCGCTTCATGGGCGACAACGCCGTGCTGGTCGAGTTCGGCTCGGGCGCCAGCGAGAAGACCCGCATTGTGCTCGATCAGGCGCCCGGCGTGACCACCTATATGCCGATCGACATCAGCACGGATGCGCTGGATGCCGCGACCGACCGTATCCGCGAGGCCTATCCCGATCTGGAAGTCAGCCCGGTCGCCGGGGACTTCCTCGACCTGCCGCCGCTTCCCGAACTGGGCAAGGGGCCGCGCACGGGCTTCTTCCCCGGTTCGACCATTGGCAATCTGACGCCCGATCTGGCCGTCCACTTCCTGACCTCGGCGCATGAGCGGCTGGGCCCGGGCTCGCATTTCATTCTGGGGGTCGATCTGGTCAAGCCGGTCGAGCTGCTGGTCGCCGCCTATGACGATGCCCAGGGCGTCACCGCGGCCTTCAACCTCAACCTGCTGGAGCGCGCCAATCGCGAGCTGGGGGCGGACTTCGATCTCCACAGCTTCCGGCATCGCGCCGTCTGGAACTCGGCCTGTTCGCGGATGGAGATGCATCTGGTCTCGGTGCGGGATCAGGTCGTTTCCCTCGACGGCACCCGCTTCCGCTTCCTGGAGGGCGAGACCCTGCACACCGAGAGCTCGCGGAAGTTCACGAGAGAGGTCGTAACCGAACTGGTGGAAAAGGCCGGCTGGCGGCTGGTCGACTGGCGCGAGTCGAGCTCGCCCGCCGTGGCCCTCGCCCTGCTGCAGGGCTGAGGGCTCATATCGCGCCTATTTGGGGCTGGACGCGCCCGTCGTGGTTTCCGGTTGACGGGCCCCGTGAGAGGCCTCTCCGCCCTTGCGCCCGGCCTGGGCGGCCAGAGCCCGATCCTGGGAGAAGCTGCGCTTCTCGCTGGGGACACTGGCGCCGCCCTTGCGGGCGATGGCGCGCTGGCGCTCGGGGTCCATCGAGGCAAAGCCCCGCTTCGAGACTCCGGACGGGCGGGCGGGGGGCTTGGCCTCGGCCATGGTGTTGACCTTTCTGACAAATCGAAAACTGTGCAGAAAGAACCCCGTGGCCCCCGTCCGGTTCCGCTTACGGCGGGCTGCGACGTTCCGACTCAGGGGAGATCCGCATCCCCTGTCCAGACAGCGCCCGGTCCGACACGAACGGATTATCCCGCCGCTCGGCCCCGAAGGTCGAGTGGGGTCCGTGGCCCGGCACAAAGGTCACATCATCTCCCAGCGGCCACAGCTTCGTCACGATGCTGGTGACCAGCGCCTGCGGGTCGCTTTGCGGAAAGTCGGTCCGTCCGACCGAGCCCTTGAACAGTACATCCCCGACCTGGGCGAAGCGCGCCGCCTCGCAATAGAAGATCACATGACCGGGCGTATGGCCGGGGGTTCGAAACACCCGCCAGCGGGTCTGGCCCAGTGTCAGTTCGTCGCCCTCGTCCAGCCAGCGGTCGGGCGTGAACGACCGCGCCTGGGGCAGACCGTACATCTGCCCCTGCGCCGGAATACCGTCGATCCAGAACTGGTCATCCGGATGCGGTCCGATGATCGGGGCGCCGGAGATTTCCTGCAGCTCTGCCGCCCCGCCCGCATGATCCAGATGGCCGTGGGTGATCCAGATCTCCTCCATCTCCAGCCCGCGCCGCTGGATTTCCGCGAGGATGGCGGGGCCCGACGCGCCGGGATCGATGACGGCGGCCTTCTTCGTGGCCGTGCACCAGACGACGGTACAGTTCTGCTGCAGGGGCGTGACCGGGCTGATGAACAGGCCGAGGGGAGAGGGGGGTGCGCTCATCCCCCAGACATAGGACGGTGCGCCCGGCCTGTGAACCGCCCCCGGCACGCGCCGCGCGTTGACCTTTGGCGGCGTTCTCGACATAAGGGCGGGCTTCGAGGTGCCGCTCCTGCCGGGGGCGGCCCTGTTTGCTTATTCCACCATGCGCGCGATCCGGAACGGTCGCGCCCCAGAGCGTCAGATCGTCCATGCAAGTCGTTGAAAAGTCCGCCGCCGGCCTCAGCCGCGTGATCGAGGTTATCGTTCCCGCCACTGAGCTGAACGAAAAGCTGGATGCCCGCATCAAGGAAGTCGCCCCCCAGATGAACCTCAAGGGCTTCCGCCCGGGCAAGGTGCCGGCCTCGCACGTGCGCAAGGCCTATGGCCGGGACTTCATGGGCGAGATCGTCAACGCCACCCTGAACGAGTCCAGCCAGAAGGCCCTTGAAGACGCCAAGCTGCGCCCGGCTGCCCCGGCCGAGATGAAGCTGACCAGCGACATGGACAAGGTCGTCGCCGGTCAGGCCGACCTCGCCTATGAAATGTCGCTCGAGGTCATGCCTGACTTCACCCCCGTCGACCCCAAGACGCTCAAGCTGGAGCGCCCGGTCTACGAGGCGACCGATGCCGACATCGACGAAACCCTCAAGGAACTGGCTTCGCAGTCCAAATCGTACGAGGACAAGACCGGCAAGACGGTCAAGGCCGCCGACGGCGACCAGCTGACCATCGACTTCGTCGGCAAGATCGACGGCGAGGCCTTCGAGGGCGGCTCGGCCACCGACGCCGATCTGGTGATCGGTTCGAACCGCTTCATCCCCGGCTTCGAAGAGCAGCTCAAGGGCGCAAAGGTCGGCGAGGAAAAGGTCGTCGAGGTGACCTTCCCCGAGGACTATCAGGCGGCCCATCTGGCCGGGAAGAAGGCCGCCTTCGACGTGACCGTCAAGGCGATCAAGGCCGAGGCCGAAACGAAGATCGACGACGAGTTCGCCAAGCGCCTGGGTCTGGAAGACCTTGAGAAGCTCAAGGGCATCCTCAAGGACAATCTGAACCAGCAATACACCAACGCCGCCCGCTTCAAGCTGAAACGTGCCCTGCTGGACCAGCTGGATACCGCCCACAGCTTTGACCTGCCGCCCAAGATGGTCGAGGCCGAGTTCGACGGCATCTGGCGTCAGGTCGAAGCCGACAAGGAAGCCGGTCGCCTGCCGGAAGAGGACGCGAAGAAGTCCGACAAGGAGCTCAAGGAAGAGTACCGCAAGATCGCCGAGCGCCGTGTGCGTCTCGGTCTGGTGCTCGCCGAGATCGGCCGCGCCAACAACGTCGGCGTCACCGATCAGGAGCTGAACAACGCCCTGATGGCCGAGGCCCGCAACTATCCGGGTCAGGAGCGTCAGGTGCTGGACTTCTACCGCCAGAACCCCGAGGCCGCTGCCCAGATGCGCGCGCCGATCTATGAGGAAAAGGTCTGCGAACTGATCTTCGGTCAGGCCGAAATGACCGACAAGCCGATCAGCAAGGAAGAGCTGATGAAGGAAGACGACGAGGTCTGATCCTTCCGTCATCCTTGACCGCTTCAACGCCCGGCCGCAGCTCCTGCGCCGGGCGTTTTGCCGGCTGGCAGGCTGTCTCCTCCCCATCCGTGACGGGGAGGGGGACCACGGAGTGGTGGAGGGGTTCTGAACCTCGCCCACCCCCAAGAACCCCTCCGTCACGTCGGCTGCGCCGCCGCGCCACCTCCCCGACTTCGTCAGGGAGGAGACAGCAAACCCGTCATCCTCCGACTTGACCCGAGGATCGGTACCACCCGCGACAGAGGCCGCTTCCTTTCTTCCGCTTCCCCTGGGAGACGGATGAGTGCCAGGTCGAACGCCTCAGCTATGATAGCCGCCGCCAAATTCCCCAGCCCTTTCAACGCCCCCACCATTTCCCGCACCGTTCTGCCCGACCGGGCCCGGCGGTGTGCAACCCTTTGGCTGTCTCCGTCGCAGGAGAGGCGCCTCGGGACCCAGGCACCGAAGCGGCGGCGGGGGCCGGTCGAGCGGGACTGCCCGGGGCGAAACCCCGGGGTCCGGGGCGTTTCTGGACGCCTCGCCCGTCGCGGGCCGAGAGACTGGGACCTGCTGTCGAACCGGGACAGGCGAGGTCGGGTGCGCAAGCTTTTCGGCGCCCCGACCCCCGGCTGAAGAGACAGTCCCCCCGGGCGCTCGCGTGAACCGACCGGGGCGGCGCACAGGTCAGGTGCCGAAAATTTCACAGCGCCCGTAACGCGAAAGCAGGGCGCATACGGTTCCGGGCCCCCGGCCCACGCGCCGCCCGCCTCTCCATATCCTCTACCGCACGCGGCGAGAGGGGCTTTCGCGTGGGTGGCTACCCGCCTGACATTACAACGATGTAATGCGCTTTGCGGGGGCGACGGCTTTATGCCCTTGGCGCGTTTGAGGGGCACTGCGTCCCCGCCTGTATCTGCCCGGAGCTTCCCCATGCTGGCCGCCACCGCCTTCGCTGCCCTTCTGGCTACGGCTGCGCCCCAGGACCCTCCGGTGCAGGATCCGCCGGTCCAGGATCCCACGGAAGTGCGCGTCGACGACATCGTCGTCCTCGGTCGTCCGCTGGACGAGGCGGCTCGCGACTTCGTCTACAGCCTGTCGGTCCCCGCGCGGGGCCGGGGCCTCGCCCGTTGGCGCGACACCGTCTGTGTCGGTGTGGTCAATCTCAGGGGCGAGGCGGCCCAATATCTGGCGGATGTCATCTCAACCCGGGCCGAGGATCTGGGGCTCCAGATCGGCGCGCCTGGCTGTTCGCCGAATGTCATCATCACCTTCGCCGACGACGGGGCGACGATGGCGCGGGCGATGGTCGAGGCCGAGCCCGCCGCCTTCCGGGTCGGTGGCAGTGGCATGGACCTCGGACGGGCGGCTCTCGGCCGCTTTCAGGAGGGCGATGCTCCTGTGCGCTGGTGGCATATGGCCCTCCCGATCAACTCTGAAACCGGAAGGATTGCCGTGCGCATCCCCGGCGAGACGGACAATGAGGGCAATCCCTCGGCCCCTTCAATCAGCACCTTCGGATCGCTTCTGACCACCATCATTCGCGATGACCTGAACAAGGTCATCATTATCGTTGACGTCGACGGCGTCGCCCATCTGACTGCCCCCCAGCTGGCTGACTATCTGTCGATGGTGGCGCTGGCGCAGATCGATCCGCGGGGCGAGATCGCGGGCTTTCCGACGATCCTGAACGTCGTCGAAAATCCCGCCGTGGCCGACAGCATGACGGACTGGGACCTGGCCTTTCTCGAGGCCCTGTACCGCGACGACCGGGCCATGCGCCGCAACCCGGCCGCACTGGCGTCCAGCATTGCTTCGGACCTCGCCCGGGACCTGCGGGCGGAGCAGGAGGCGGCCCCCGAAAACTGACGCGCCTTGCGCCGGGTGCCTCGCATCGCGATATTCCGGCTCTCACACGGGCACGACCGCCGAGTCGCGCCCCCTATGCAGTCAAGAAGGCCTTCATGCGCGATCCGATCGAACTGATGAACATGAACCTCGTGCCCATGGTGGTCGAGCAGTCCAGCCGGGGTGAGCGCGCGTTCGACATCTTCTCGCGCCTGCTGCGCGAGCGGATCATCTTCCTGACCGGCCCGTTCGAGGACGGCATGGCCAGCCTGATCTGTGCCCAGCTGCTGTATCTGGAATCGGAAAACCCGAAGAAGGAAATCAGCATGTACATCAACAGCCCCGGCGGTCAGGTGACCTCGGCGCTCGCGATCTACGACACCATGCAATACATCAAGTCGCCGGTCTCGACCGTGGTCATGGGCATGGCCGCCTCGGCCGGTTCGCTGATCCTCACGGCCGGTGAGGCCGGACACAGGATCGCCCTGCCTAATGCCCGCATCATGGTGCACCAGCCCTCGGGCGGCTTCCGCGGGACGGCTTCCGACATCGAGCGCCACGCCGAGGACATCATCAAGACCAAGCGTCGCCTGAACGAAATCTATGTCCACCACACCGGCCGCACCTATGAGGAAGTCGAAAAGACCCTTGATCGCGACCACTTCATGAGCGCTGATGAGGCCAAGAGCTGGGGCATCGTCGATCACGTCTATGACCGGCGCCAGCAGGCGGATGAGGACGGCATCAAGACCCCCTAGGGTCGGGTAACATATCGGCGGTCGGCTCCCGGGAGCCGACCGGTACGGAGGTCGGAATGATCGCTTCGCTCATGGCGGCTGCGCTGGCGGTGTCAGCGTTTCAGGACCCTCCGGACCCGCCGCCGCAGGACCCGACCGTCTATCGGCTCGAGGACATCGTGGTCGAGGGCACCCGGCTCGAGGAACGCACGGCAGAGTACGTCCGCGAGGTCGCGGCCCCTGCCCGGGGGCGTGGACCGGCGCGCTGGCGTGAAGGGGTGTGCGTCGGGGTTGCCAATTTCGATCCCGAGGTCGCGCAATACCTGATCGACCGCGTTTCTGATGTCGCCCGGGACCTCGGTCTCTCCGCCGGCCAGCCCGGCTGTGAGCCCAGCATCCTGATCATCGGCACGACCGATGGTGCCAGCTTTACCCGCGAGTTTGTCGAGATGCGTCCGCGCCTGTTCCGGGTCGGCGGATCGGGTATGGATCGGGGGCGGGCAGCGTTCGAAGATTTCACGAGCTCGGATCGCCCGGTGCGCTGGTGGCATGTCAGCATGCCGACGGACTCCGAGACCGGTCAGCGGACGGTCCGTTTGCCCGGCGAAATGCGACCCATGCCGAACCTTGATCCCAGGCAGGACGCGCTCGGGTACGCGCCGATCACACGGGTGCCGGTTGCGTCGCGCATCCAGTCTTCGGTCGAGGACCGGATGATGCGCTCCTTCGTGATCATCGACGTCGACAAGCTGGGCGGCGTCTCGCTTGCGCAACTCGGCGATTACGTCGCCATGGTCGCCCTGGTCCAGGTCAATCCGGATGCCGAGACAGGTCGCTATGAGACCATCCTGAACCTGTTCGAACAGCCTGACAGCATCGCCGGCCTGTCCGGCTGGGACCGCGCCTATATGGAGGGCATCTATGCCACGCGCCCGGGCCGGATCAGCGCCATGGCCCAGGTCCAGTCCATCACCCAGGCGATCCTCAGTGCCTATCGCGGTCAGCTGGAGGAGGAGTGAGCGCGCACGGACGCCCGACCGCTGCACTGTCCTCGCAGGTCCGGATGTCGATCGCCCGACTGTGACTGGTCCGCTCAAAGGTCAGGCCGTCGCCCGCCCCGCATCGGACTTCATAAACCTCCGCGTCCGGGGTCCGGCCCCGGAATACCGCCTCGGCGACGTCGCAGGCCGCGGCCTCGGTTCCGGCCAGCCAAAGGCCGACTTCGCGGGCTCTCTCGGCGCCGTCCGTAAATCCGCACTCGCCGCCCTGGGCCTCGACAATCAGGCAGGCGGTCACCGTCCGGCTGTCAGGCCCCTCCAGCCAGGCTCCGTCGCGGTCGCGGCAACCGACCTCGATCAGCGGATGGCGGTCGGCATCCAGCCCCAGAACTGCCACCGCATCGATCTCGCAGTCGATCCCGGCATCCCGGGCGCGGGCCATCAACTCCGGCACCGGATCCGTATTACCGGCCAGCTGGCACTGGGGCGTAGCCTGCCGCATCCGGTTCGGTCGCTGATCCAGCCGGATGCCCTGCAGCATCAGGCACGGGTGCACCACGGCCGGGCGAGCATTGAGGATCAGATAGCCCGCGCCTTCCCGACAGGCGATTTCGTACAGCCCGTCGCCATTGCCGTCGTACCCGCGCAGGTCGACCTCCCGCACGCTGCAGTCCAGCCCCGCCTCGGCCACCAGCCGTTCCCCGTCGGCGTCGACCGCAAAGGAGGGCCGCGTACGTGGCGCGGACTCCTGCGCCAGGGCCGGGACGGGCGAAAGGGCAGTCAGGGCCAGGCCCGACAGCAGGAGTGCAAGGCTACGCATGGCCTCAGGGTCGCTGGCGAAAACGGCGAAAACCGGGATGGGCTGCCCGGGCCAGCATCTCTGCATCGCCCGAGGTGTCGCCATAGGCCGCTTCCAGCACGACATCGGGGCCATAGGCGCGGATCAATCGCTCGACCTTTTCCTCGCCCCGGCAGTTTTCGCCCACGAAGGCGCCGGTGATCCGGCCGTCGGGGTCGAGGGCCAGCTCAGTGCCCAGCAAGGCCTCGGCCCCCAGCCGTCTGGCAAAGGGCGCAACCGTCAAGGCAGGCGAGGCGGTCACGATCACCCGGTGAGCGCCCTTTCGACCCCACTCTTCCCAGCAGGCCAGGGCATCCGGTCGCATGAACCGGTGCCAGACCCGATCGGCGAATCGGTCGGCCTCCTCGGACAGCTGCAGGGCCTCGACGCCCTCCAGAAAATGAGACACCGCTGCCGCCTTGATCCGGCCCCGGTCCCGGTCGACGAGATAGCGGGCCGTGGCTGGCCCAAGGGCGGCCAGCCCCGCCAGCCAGCCGGTGGGTCCCGCCCGCCAGCGCAGAAAGGCTGTGAAACTGTCGGCCACGGTCAGGGTGCCGTCAAAGTCGAACGCGACAAGCGGTCCGGATAGGGCAGGAGGGTGGGTCAGGACGGGCACTCATCGGGTCTGGCGCGGGGCGGGTCTGATCCCTATGTCAGACCTTCGCCTTGATGACAGGTCAAGTTGAAAACAGGGATGCTCCCCAATCCGGATGACCGGATGGGGTTGTCGCTTCGCCCCGGATAGGGGATTGTCAATTTTTGAAGACCTTCGGACCTAGCCTGTTGGAATCAGGTTCGCAGGAAGCGCGAATTCCCCGTATGGCGGGTTCGTGGAAGTGAGAAGGGTCGATGACCAAAGCCGCCGGTACAGACGCTAAAAGTACGCTCTATTGCTCGTTTTGCGGCAAGAGCCAGCACGAGGTCCGCAAACTGATTGCCGGGCCGACCGTGTTCATCTGCGATGAATGCGTCGAACTGTGCATGGATATCATCCGCGAAGAGCACAAGATCGGCTTCGTCAAGGCCAAGGACGGCGTCCCGACACCCAAGGAAATCCGTGAGGTCCTTGACGACTATGTGATCGGTCAGAGCCACGCCAAGAAGGTGCTCTCGGTCGCGGTTCACAACCACTACAAGCGCCTGAATCACGCGGCCAAGAACAACGACGTTGAACTGGCCAAGTCCAATATCATGCTGATCGGGCCGACCGGCTCGGGCAAGACGCTGCTGGCCCAGACGCTGGCGCGCATCATCGACGTGCCCTTCACCATGGCCGACGCCACGACCCTGACCGAGGCCGGCTATGTCGGTGAGGACGTGGAGAACATCATCCTCAAGCTGCTGCAGGCCTCGGACTACAACGTCGAGCGGGCCCAGCGCGGCATCGTCTACATCGACGAAATCGACAAGATTTCGCGCAAGTCGGACAACCCCTCGATCACCCGCGACGTCTCGGGCGAGGGCGTGCAGCAGGCCCTGCTGAAGATCATGGAGGGCACCGTCGCCTCCGTGCCCCCGCAGGGCGGCCGCAAGCATCCGCAGCAGGAGTTCCTGCAGGTCGACACCGCCAACATCCTGTTCATCGTCGGCGGCGCCTTTGCCGGCCTGGAGAAGGTGATTTCGGCGCGCGGCGAGGGAGCCTCGATTGGCTTTGGCGCCAAGGTCAAGGAAGTCGACGAGCGCCGCATGGGGGACGTCCTGAAACAGGTCGAGCCCGACGATCTGATGCGGTTCGGCCTGATCCCCGAGTTTATCGGCCGTCTGCCCGTTCTGGCGACGCTCGAGGATCTCGACGAGGCCGCGCTGGTCACCATCCTGACCCAGCCCAAGAATGCTCTCGTCAAGCAGTACAAACGTCTGTTCGAGATGGAGAACGTCGAACTGACCTTCACCGATGACGCGCTGAACGCGGTCGCGGGCAAGGCGATCAAGCGCAAGACTGGCGCCCGCGGCCTGCGTTCGATTCTGGAAGGAATTCTTCTGGAGACCATGTTCGAGCTGCCGACCTTTGAGGGCGTCGAGGAGTGTGTGGTCAACGCCGAGGTCATCGAGGGCAAGGCCCAGCCGCTGCTCATCTATGCCGACAAGAAGAAGAAGGCCGACGGCGCGGCCTGACGACTGGCCGTGGGCGCGCTTCGTCTGGTCCTCGGCGACCAGCTCAGCGATGATCTGAGCGCGCTGTCGGACATCGGTCCGGGCGACACGGTGCTGATGGCCGAAGTGGCCGACGAGGCCACCTATGTCCGGCACCACAAGCAGAAGATCGTTCTGGTCCTCGCGGCCATGCGGGCTTTCGCCGACCGCTTGAGGGCCGCAGGCCACACAGTCCGCTATGTGACGCTGGATGATCGGGACAACACCGGCTCGATCGCGGGCGAGGTCGAGCGGGCCATTGCCGCAAGCGGCTGCGACCGCCTGATCCGGACCCTGTGCGGCGAATGGCGGCTCGAACAAGCCCTCAATACCGTCACGGAGCGCCTCTCCGTCCTGGTGGAGGCCCGCGAGGATAACCGCTTCATCTGCTCATCCGGTCGCTTTCGCGCCTGGGCCGAGGGGAAACGCCAGCTCCGTATGGAGTATTTCTATCGCGAGATGCGCCGCGAGACCGGTCTCCTGATGGATGGCGACCAGCCGGAAGGCGGGCAGTGGAACTATGACGCCGAGAACCGCAAGAAGCTGCCTGCAGGAACGGCTGTGCCGAGCCGCCAACGCTTTCCGCCCGGCGAGACGACGCGGGCTGTCATGGCGCTGGTCGAGCAGCGCTTCTCCGATCATTTCGGCGATCTGGACGGCTTCGACTGGCCGGTGACTCACGATCAGGCCGAGGCCGCCCTGTCGCACTTTCTGGCGGAAATTCTGCCGTCGTTTGGCGACTGGCAGGACGCCATGGCAGAGGGCGAGGGATTCCTGTGGCACAGCCTGATCTCGACGTCCCTCAATGTCGGCCTGCTGGATCCCCTAGACGTCTGTCGTCGGGCCGAGGCCGAGTATCGCAAGGGCCGGGTCCCGCTGAATGCCGTTGAGGGGTTCATTCGTCAGGTGCTGGGCTGGCGCGAGTTCGTGCGCGGCATCTACTGGCTGAAGGTGCCGGAGTATCGCCGGCGCAATGCCCTCGATGCCGACCGGACCCTGCCGTGGTTCTACTGGTCGGGAGAGACGGACATGGCCTGCGTGGCCGATGTCGTGGCGCAGGCCCGTCAGCATGCCTACGCCCACCACATCCAGCGACTGATGGTGACCGGCAATCTGGCCATGCTGCTGGGCGTGCATCCGGACCCGGTCGACGACTGGTATATGGTCGTCTTTGCCGATGCCTTCGAATGGGTGGAGATGCCGAACACCCGGGGCATGGCGACCTTTGCCGACGGCGGCGTCGTGGGATCAAAGCCCTATGCCGCGTCCGGGGCCTATATCGACCGGATGAGCAACTACTGCGCAGGGTGCCGGTACAGCGTGAAGCAGAAGACGGGGGAGGGCGCCTGTCCCTTCAATCGTCTCTACTGGGGCTTTCTGGAGCGGAACCGGAAAACGCTTCGGGACAATCCCCGGCTGGCCATGCCTTACCGGACGCTCGACAAATGGTCTGCCGAACACCGGCAGGCGCTCGTCGATGAGGCCGACGCCTGTCGCGAGGCCCTGGGGGCGACGCTACGCCGCTGACCCGGTCTGTGGGCGGATGTCATTGCCGTCTTGAACCCGACGGACGAAGCGCCACATACTTTCTCCGTAATGTCCGCCGAGTGTCGGGGACAGGGGGTGTTTCGCCGCTTCCGGGAAATGCCTTGTAGGCCAGACGTCGTGACGTCGGCCAGGAGAGTAGAATGTCCGAGACCAAAACCCTTCCCGTCCTGCCGCTCCGAGACATCGTGGTGTTTCCCCACATGGTCGTGCCCCTGTTCGTCGGGCGCGAGAAATCCGTGCGTGCGCTCGACGAAATCATGAAGGGTGAAAAGCAGATCCTGCTGGCGACCCAGAAGAACTCGGTCGACGACGACCCGGGCCCCGATGCCATCTATCCGATCGGCGTGCTCGCCAATGTGCTGCAACTGCTGAAACTGCCGGACGGTACGGTCAAGGTGCTGGTTGAGGGCAAGGGCCGGGCGCGTCTGATCCGCTTTACGGATCAGGCCGAGTATTTCGAAGCGGAAGCCGAAGACATCGTCGATGAATCGGCAGATCCGGCGCGGGCCGAGGCGCTGTCGCGTGCGGTGGTCGAACAGTTCGAAAGCTATGTGAAGCTCAACAAGAAGGTGCCGCCCGAGGCGCTGACGTCGATCCCGCAGATCACCGACGCGTCCAAGCTGGCCGATTCCGTCGCCGCGCACCTGTCGGTCAAGATCGCCGACAAACAGACCCTGCTGGAAACCATCGACGTGCCGGCACGACTGGAGGGCGTCTATGCCCTGATGGAGGGCGAGATCAGCGTCCTTCAGGTCGAGAAGAAGATCCGCTCGCGCGTGAAGCGCCAGATGGAGAAGACCCAACGCGAATATTATCTGAACGAGCAGATGAAGGCGATCCAGCGCGAGCTGGGCGAGACCGACGACGCGCGCGACGAGGTGATGGAGCTGGAGAAGCGCATCCGCAAGACGCGCCTGTCCAAGGAAGCGCGGGCCAAGGCGGATACCGAGGTCAAGAAGCTGCGCAACATGAGCCCCATGTCGGCCGAGTCGACAGTGGTGCGGAACTACCTGGACTGGCTGCTGGGCATTCCCTGGGGCAAGGCGCGGACCAAGGCCATCAATCTCGACAAGGCCGAAGCGATTCTCGAGGAGGATCACTATGGTCTGGAGAAGGTCAAGGAACGGATCATCGAGTACCTGGCCGTCCAGGCGCGCACCAACAGCCTGAAGGGGCCGATCCTGTGCCTCGTCGGCCCTCCCGGTGTCGGCAAGACCTCGCTGGCCAAATCGATCGCCAAGGCCACGGGCCGGGAATACGTCCGCATGTCGCTGGGTGGCGTGCGCGATGAGGCCGAGATTCGTGGTCACCGCCGGACCTACATCGGCTCCATGCCCGGCAAGATCATCCAGTCGATGAAGAAGGCGAAGACGACCAACGCCTTCATCCTGCTGGACGAGATCGACAAGTTGGGCGCCGACTGGCGGGGTGATCCGTCCTCGGCCCTGCTCGAGGTGCTGGACCCGGCCCAGAACGCCAACTTTGGCGACCATTATCTGGAGGTCGACTACGACCTCTCGAACGTCATGTTCGTGACCACGGCCAACAGCCTGAATATGCCCCAGCCGCTGCTGGACCGCATGGAGGTGATCCGCGTCGCCGGCTACACGGAGGACGAGAAGGTCGAGATCGCCAAACGGCACCTGCTGCCCAAGCTGACCAAGGACCATGGCCTGAAGGACGGCGAATGGATCGTGCCGGATGAGACCATCCGGGACCTGATCCGCTACTATACCCGCGAGGCAGGCGTGCGATCGCTGGAACGGGCGCTGGGCGGCCTTGCCCGCAAGGCCGTGCGGGAGATGGCACGGGGCAAGCTGCTGACCATCACCGTCGATGCGGACAAGCTGTCCGAGTATGCGGGCGTCCGCAAATACCGCTATGGCGAGACGGACGAGGAGGATCAGGTCGGCATTGTCACCGGTCTGGCCTGGACGGAGTTCGGTGGCGACATCCTGACCATTGAGGCGATCAAGATGCCAGGGCGTGGGCGCATGACCGTGACCGGCAACCTCAAGGACGTGATGAAGGAGTCGATCTCGGCCGCGGCCAGCTATGTCCGCGCCCGGGCGCTGACCTTCGGCGTCAAGCCGCCGGTCTTTGAAAAGACCGACATCCACGTCCACGTGCCGGACGGCGCAACGCCCAAGGACGGCCCCTCGGCCGGGGTGGCCATGACGGTCGCCATGGTCTCGGTCCTGACCGGGATTCCGGTGCGCAAGGACATCGCCATGACCGGCGAGATCACCCTGCGCGGTCGCGTCACGGCGATCGGGGGCCTGAAGGAGAAGCTGCTCGCCGCGCTCCGCTCGGGCGTGAAGACGGTGCTGATCCCGCAGGAAAACGAGAAGGACCTCGCCGACGTGCCTGACGTCGTCAAGGAGGCGCTGGAGATTGTGCCGGTGTCGACCGCTGACGAGGCGCTGAAGTGGGCCCTGGTTGGAACGCTGACCCCCGTCGAATGGGACGAGGCCACCGATCCCCTGCCGTCGCGGATGCCGGGTGCCGAGCCAGGCCCCGACGCCGTCATCAGCCACTGATGTCGCGGCCGGAGCTGGTCGGTCGCATCGCCCGGGCGGCCGACCTGACGCCGGATCAGGCCCGTGCGGCACTGGAGGCTTTGCTTGACGGCATCACCGAAGGGCTCGCCCAGGGTCGCACCATTCGGCTGACCGGATTTGGGGCCTTTATCCCGGCAGATCGTCCGGAGAGGGAAGGGCGCCACCCTGCCACCGGGGAGCGATTGCTCTACCCGCCCGCACGAACGGTCCGGTTTCGGCCGGGCGAAGGGTTGAAAAGCGCCTTGAACGGCTGATCCCGCACGGGCATAGCCACAGGGACGGGCGGCTAGCTCAGCTGGTCAGAGCACCTCGTTTACACCGAGGGGGTCGGGGGTTCGAACCCCTCGCCGCCCACCACAAAAGAAAAGGGCCGCCGGAGCAATCCAGCGGCCCTTTGTCTGTCTTGCCCGACGCCTAGAAGCGGAAGCTGGCCCGCAGCAGCAGCATGTAGCGCATATAGTCGCCAATCATCTCGGCGTCAGCGCTGACGCTCAGCATGCCCAGTTCATTGCCGACGTTCAGACGGAAGCCAATGATCGGGCCACCGCCCTCAATGGTATCGGGGTCGAGGCTGAAGGAGGGCCCCCCGCTGGCAAAGCGGGCGATCGTGGTGCCCGGATCAACCGAGATGTTCTGACGCCAGCCAATGCGGAATTCCGGCTTGAGCCAGCTGTTCTCATCGATCGTGTAGGCGATGTTCATGGCGGCAACGGCCGAGAACATGTGTCCGTCGCGCTCGTCGATGATCAGATCGAACCCGTCTCCGCCACCGACCTCTTCGCGGGCCTCCTCGCTCAGCGAGAAGTATTCGGCATAGACTTCGGGACGCAGGGTGAAACGACCATACTCACGCTCGTATGACGCGCCACCCGCTGCGGCCAAAGTGAAGCCGTTCCAGCTCGACTCATTGCTGATGTTCAGGCCACCCCCGACGAACTGACGCTCGGCGTCGAACGACGCATAGCCGGCCGCGGCCCGTGCCCAGGTCGTCCAGTACTGCCCCTGGGCGCGCCAGTAGAGCCCCAGCTCGACCAGGTTGGCGGTGAGGTTTTCCTCGGCCTCGGACTCAGGGTCTTCGAGGTCTGAGGAGGTGAAGGCGATGCTGACGCCCAGCGCACCGTTGGTCGTGCCGTATTCCACGCCACCCGCGACGCCGAAGCCTTCGGAGCGGAAGCCGTAGGTGTCGGTCTTGTCCTTGTCGGCGTAGAAGGTGATTTCCTGAACCCAGGCGCTGGTTTCACCGGGCTGGGCCGAGGCATTGCGGCCCACCAGGGCGCGCGTGACGGCATCTACCCCGCTGGCAAGCGACAGCAGCGGACCACCCGAGTGGTCAGGCAGCATTTGCTCATACAGATTGATGAATCCATCACGGCCCGTCTGGTTGATGAAGGCCGTCAGGATACCGGAGTCGCGATCCAGGGCGTCGTAGATGGCGTCATAAGCGGAAGCTTCGACGGAAATGAACCCGGCTTCCTCAGCGGTGCGACGGCGGACGTCGACATAGACCTCGTTGTTCGGGAGGTCCGCGCCGGCATCCAGAATGAACAGGTAGGGCGCATTGTCCGAAATGGCATCCAGGTCGAGGTCGCCGAAGTTAAGGGTGTCTGCCTCGATAATGGTGAAGCGGCTTGGACCGTCGATCAGGGAGGTGAACCGGACGCCCAGTTCGGCTCCGTCCTCGATCGTCGCCGTTCCCGAGACGTTGAAACCGGATGCGCTGTTGGTGTCGCCGTCGATGCTCACGACGAATCGTCCGTCGCTGCCGATGGTCAGATTGGAAATATCCATCATGGTCGTCTGGCTGAGGTCCAGAACACCATCGGCGACCGAAATGTCGAGCAGGCTGTCGCTGTCCGAGAGGTTGCCTCGCACGAAGGCACCGCCGGTGATCGACAGGGTGTCGAGGCCATCCCCGAACGAGATGTCGCTGAGCACGGTACCGTTCCGAATGTCGACCACGTCAGCGCCCGAGCCGAGGCGAATGGCGCCGACCATGGAGGGTTCATCGTTGTCGACAACACCGTCCCCGTCGGTGTCGTCCTCTTCGCTGTCCGGGTCGACGATGCCGTCCTGGATCAGAGTAACGCCGGTGGTGTTGGCCTCGACATTGATCAGGGTAGTGGTGCCGGTGATCGGGTCGCCCGCCTCATTGGCGAACATATTGGCCTGCATCGACCCCGTGTTGGTAATCGACGTGAGGGTTCCGCTCAGATCAAGCAGAGCCGTCAAATCAGCCGTGCCGCCCCCCGACGAGGCCAGGAACTGCCCGTTGTTAATGAACGTCGGCAGGCTGGCACCTGCCTCGATCAGCAGGGTCGTGACCGTCGTGTTCAGGTCAGAGGCCGAGGCCGCCGTCAGCGATCCGTCATTGATGAACTGGGGCGTAGTCACGCCGCTGGACAACCGGACGCCAACAGCGTTGGCGTCATAGGCGAGGGCCGCGACGGTCCCGGAGTTGAGAATGCCGCCCTCGATGATAACGTCCTGACCGCCCTCAACACCGAAACGAATGCCGTTGGCCTCAATGCCGTCATAGACGCCCTGGGCGCTGACCGAGCCCTGATTGATGAAGCCGTAAGCCAGATCTCCGGAGCCGGCCAGGCCAAGCGTGACCGTCTGGGTGTCCGATCCCACAAGAATTGCCGGGGCTTCGCCATAGACGTTGATCTGGGCGCTGCCCTCATCGCCATCAACGATGCCGTCGCCATCCTCGTCCGCCTCATCCTCGTCCTCATCGGCGGGAGGACGACCGAAGGTCACGCCGCCAGCGACATTCCCTGCAATGATGACAGCCGGACCACCCTGCAGCAGATCGTCGGCGTCGAGGTTTTCGATGAACTCGTCGCTGGATCGGGTGGTGTAGCGATACCCGGTCGACGACACCGAACCCTGAATGTTCAGGCCCCCGGTGATGTCGCCGAACATGCCGATGGCCGTCGAGCCGCCGCCGACGGTGGAGATGTTGCCGCCCAGATAGACAGTGCCGTCGATGGTGCCGAGCGACCGCACTGCCATGCTGTTGTTGCCGATGACCCGGATCGTGCCTTGATTGGTCAGATTGCCGATCAGGTCGCTTTCGAGCGAGATGCCGAACGAGTCGTTGCCCTCGACCAGCATGTTTGAGCCGCTCTGCATGACGACGTTGCCGTTCATCGCGCCGGCGTCGTTCAGGCGAATGCCGAAGCGGTTGGAACCCGTTGCGAACGGGCCGTCGAGATCCCCGTCTCCATCTGTATCCGAGGTTTCGGTCAGGTCGTCGCCGACGATAATCGACCCGCCAACCGTGATGTCGGTCGTGTGGCCGCCCTCGATCAGAATGGCAGTCGAACCGCTGGCGCTGTTCGACATTGTGATGGCGCCACCGGCGTTGATGGAGAAGTCATTGCTGGAATTGACTGTAACAGCGGTGCCAGACGCCAGATTGATGGCGCCGCCCGAGACGATGATGATGTCGTCGGGGCCGTTACCCGCCGGATTGGTCGTCGTGATCGGCGTCGTGCGCGAAGAATCGATAGCCACCTGGGCGTTGGCACCACAGGCGAAGAGAAGGGGAGCGATCGCCGCTGCGGTCGCGTACAGATAACGCATTCGGAACAAACCCCTCGTGGAAACTCGCGAGCTTATAGATGCAGACCATCTAGCAGGATGGTGCCGGTTATGTCCCAAGTTTCCCGAATTTGAGGCGAATGCAAGGCCGCCAGGTAGATTTGGACACATGGAACTTGGGTTGTGGCTTGCGAGATAGGATATCGAAGTGATATCATTCCGTCCTGTTTGGAGGGTGTACATGACCGACGCTCAATCCCAATCGCCGACCGGTGCTCATTCCCTGTCCCGCGAGTATCCGGCTCGCACGGGCAACGGGATCGCAATGCTGTGTCTGGGGCTACTCCTCATCGTAGGCGGCGCGGCCCTGATAATTCCTGAGCCGGATACGGCGTGGAACCTGGGCGGGGGGCTGTTGATGGCTGTGATCGGCCTGCTGGCACTTTGCGGGCTCTATTCGCTTCAGCCGAATGAGGCGATGGCCATCCTCTTGTTCGGCGATTACCGCGGGACGGATCGCAAGACGGGCCTGCGCTGGGTTCTGCCCTGGTATTCTCGCAAGAAGATCAGCCTGCGGGTCCGCAACTTGACCAGCGACAAGCTGAAGGTGAACGACAAGCGTGGCAATCCGATCGAGATCGCAGCCAATGTGGTCTGGCGTGTCCAGGATTCGGCTCAGGCCCTGTTCGACGTCGACGACTTCCGCGCTTTCGTGAACATCCAGGTGGATACGGCCTTGCGCGATATGGCCTCCCACTATGCCTATGATCATGGCGAGGATCACGAACTGACCTTGCGGGCTGATGCCGAAGAGGTCGCCGCCAGGCTGCGCGAGGAATTGGTCGGAAGGATTGCCGTGGCGGGTGTTGCCATCGACGAAGCCCGCATCGCCCACCTGGCCTATGCGCCGGAGATCGCCGGGGCCATGCTGCGACGGCAACAGGCCGAAGCCATACTGGCCGCGCGCAGATTGATCGTCCGTGGCGCGGTCGAAATGGTCGAGACTGCATTGCAGGACCTGAACAGCCGGGGCGTCGTAGATCTGGACGAGGACCGCAAGGCCGCCATGGTGTCCAACCTGCTGGTCGTGCTGTGTGCCGACCGCGAAGCTCAGCCTGTGGTGAATACGGGCACGCTGTACGGCTGATCCTCTGACATGCCGAAAGACCGGAAAGCTTTCCTGTTCCGCACGTCACCCAAGGTCATGGCGGCGGTCGAACGGCTGGCCGCGGCCGAGTTCCGCTCGGTCAATGCCCAGGTCGAGGTCCTGATCCGGGAGGCCCTTGGTCGGAGGGGGCGACGGATCGAGGAGGATCCGCCGGGCACGGACGAGACTTGAGATTGGCCGCGGCTGGCGTTACGGGCGATCATGGTAAAATCAAAGTCCCGCCTGAAGCGAAAATCCCTGACCGACGGATCGAGCCGGGAAACCGGGCTCAAGCTGGCCCGAAGCCTGCGGGGGCAGGACGTTCAGGAAACTGAGCTTCGGCTCATACCTGGCCTGGACGAGGAAGTGTCTGAGGCCTTCCAGGCCGTAAAAACGGTCGCGGCGGATGCCCGCCCCCGGCTGGTCGACACGACCATGCTGTACGCTCCCCGATCCGGCGGCGTGAAGCGCTATCTGTTGTCCAAAAAGGCCTGGCTCGCCGACAACCGGCCGGACATCGCCCATAGTCTGGTCGTGCCGGGCGCTCGCCATCGGGTCGGGAATGACGATGTGATGCGGCTGCATGCCGCCAAGCTGCCGTTCGGTGACGGCTATCGCTGGCCGTCCTCCGTGCGCCGCTGGGGCGCCTGGGTGGCGGCGCTCAAGCCTTCGGTGATCGAGGCGGGTGATCCCTATACGCCGGGGCAGGGCGCGCTGGAGGCCGGCCAGCGGGTCGGCTGTCCGGTGATTGGATTCTGCCACTCGGATCCGGCGGGGCTTGCGGCCCTGCACTTCGGAGAATGGGCCAAGAAGCCCGTCGAGAAGCGCTGGGCCCGCCTGTTCTCGCAGTTCGATGCGGTGGTCTCTCCCAGCCGCTTCATCGCCCGCCGCCTTGAGGAAGCCGGGATCCAGAACATCGTCATCCGCCCGCTGGGCGTGGAGATCGACACTTTCCGCCCGGACCGCCGCGACCGTCAGTGGCTGCTGGACCAGCTGGGCCTGCCGGACAATGCACGCCTGCTGTGCTTCGCCGGGCGTCCGGCCAAGGAAAAGAACATCGACGTTCTGATCGAGGCGGTTCAGCTGCTGGGCGATCCCTATCATCTGGTGCTGGTCGGCGCGGGAACAGGCATGCCGCCCGAAGATCGGGTGATCGCCATGGCCTATGAGACCGACCCAAGGGCGGTGTCGAAGATCATTGCCAGCTGCGATGCCTTTGTGCACGCCAATGACAAGGAGCCGTTCGGCCTGATCGTGCTGGAGGCCATGGCCTGCGGCCGCCCGGTCGTGGGGGTCAATGCCGGCGGTGTGGCCGAGACGGTCGACACGTCCGTCGGGCAACTGGCCGATCGGGCCGAACCGCGTGCCTATGCCGAGGCGGTGTCGGCCCTGTTCGAGCGGGATCTGGATGTCGTCGGCCGTGCGGCCCGCCAGAAGGCTGAAACCCATTTTGCCTGGGATCGCGTGTTTCAGGACCTGTGCCGGGTCTATGGCGAGGCCAGCGGGAAGTCTGAATTTACCCGAGGGGGGACGGAATGAAGAAGCTGTTGATCACCGGGCTGGCCACCGCTGCGACGCTTGCTTGCGGCGTGGCTACGGCCTCAGCCCAGACGGTCTACATCGTGCGTCATGCCGAGAAGGCCAGCGATACCGAGCGGGATCCTGTGCTGTCCGACGCTGGCATCCTGCGCGCAGAAGCGGTGGCGGCCCTGTTCGCCGACGACATGCCGGACCTGGTGGTGGTCAGCCCCCTGCAGCGCACACGCCTGACGGCTGCGCCGACGATTGCGGCGTCTGGCGCATTTGTTGCCGTGAGCCCTCTCGACGCCGGTGTGGAAGCCCACGTAGAGACTCTTCGCCGGGGCGTTCTGGCCCTGCCGGACGATGCCGTGATCCTGATCTCGGGCCACAGCAATACGGTCCCGCTGATCGCCCGGGCGCTGGGCTATGAGACGCCCGACATGCCTGAGTGCGAATACGACCGGCTGATCCGGATCGAGCTTCGCAATGGTGAGGTTTCGGGCGAGACCCGGAGGTATGGCGCCCCGTCTACCTACTGAAGCCTGACCGTTCGGAACAGGCCGCCCGCATGGCGCATTGCTCTTCTGAACGCACAGGAGGCCAGCCATGGACGACCGCTTCGACGCGCGCGCCGAGAAAATTGCCGATCAGGAACGCGGGATCCAGGAACGGATCGACGCAAAAGATGCCCGCTCGGGCGATGCGGTAGAGCAGGGGGCGGTGCAGGCCGGCGCCCGGCGCTATCCCGAGCCCCCCTTCCCGAAGCAGCACCAGACCAAGCCGGGCGACGAGGCCGCCCTGGATCCCCAGCCGATGTACGATGCGCCCTTCTGGAAGGGCTCGGGCAAGCTTGAGGGATTCGCCGCCCTGATCACCGGCGGCGATTCGGGAATCGGGCGGGCCGTAGCGGTCCTGTTCGCGCGCGAGGGCTGCGATGTCGCCATCTGCCACCTCGACGAGGAAGGCGACGCAGAGGACACCCGCAAGGCGGTCGAGAAGGAAGGCCGCAAGGCGATTGTGCTCAAGGGGGATGTCTCGGACCCGGCCTTCGCCGGGGCGGCCGTGCAGGCCACGCTCGACGCCTTCGGCCGGCTGGACGTGGTGGTGCCGAACGCCGCCTTTCAGGAGCATGTGCCGTCTTTCGAGGACCTGACGTTCGAGCATTTCGACCGCACGCTCAAGACCAACCTCTACGGCTATTTCAATATCTGCCAGGCGGCGGTCCCGCATCTGAAGAACTGCGGGGCCATCGTAATGACCGGGTCGGTGACCGGCATCATGGGGAACGACCAACTGCTCGATTATTCGATGACCAAGGGCGGCATCCACGCCTTCGCGCGGTCGCTGGGCACCCATCTGGCGCCGCGCGGCATCCGGGTGAATGTGGTGGCACCCGGCCCGGTCTGGACCCCGCTCAATCCGGCGGACCGCGATGCCGAGGGCACGTCGAAGTTCGGATCGGGGACGGTGATGAAGCGCCCCGCCCAGCCCGAGGAGATCGCCCCGGCCTACGTCTTCCTCGCGTCACCCCAGTGCTCAAGCTACATCACCGGTGAAGTGCTGCCGATCATCGGGGGCTATAGCGGGGGGTAGGGGAGGGGGAACGCGGCGCCATTCCGAACCAGGTCAGGAATGGCGCGAGTGACGGGGCTCGAACCCGCGACCTCCGGCGTGACAGGCCGGAGAATTGCCCTATGATTTCAGTGGCAGTTCCAACTTTGGCGCCGGCGTATGCCTCTAACAGAGTCAAACACTTGGTGAGAGGGCTTGGAACGCCACCCGCTACTCCCCAGTGTCTCTCGGGTTGGCAGATTGAGCATCGATAAAGGACAGTAGGTCTGGCGCTGTGGCCGGGGGGAGGGGAAGTTCCCATGACCTCACGACCGTCATTCCTAGGCGTTCGGCAAAACTGCGGAGGTTTCCATCATCAGAGTAGATCACGTTGACCCCTGTCACGCGGGCAATAGCAACGATCTGACGGTCTACTTTGATCTTTTGATAGGGCTCGAAAGAGCCTGCCCGTTTGTCTCCTGCCCTTTCAGCTTCTCGCGTCATCGCCGCGACTTCCACCGCAGCTCTCACATCAAACTCGACGATTTTGAAGCGGGCCGACTTGTGTACTGCCGCTAGCAATGCGGGGCCCGCGTCACCAGCGAGCACCAAGAGTTCGCTCAGCGCGGGCGTGGGAATGGCGATGGTTTCTCCCTGCCGCTGCAGTTCCTCCGCGAGGAACACGTATCGCTCGCGAGCGAACTCCACGGGCTGCCCGGTGGATGGATCCGCTGGAGGGCGTGAGTCCGGATGAACCAGAAGTCCAAGCGCGGTGGCGTCCAACACCACCATTAGTGCAGGCCCTCGTCACCAAGGCGGAGATTCATGAGACGATCATGCGTGCCCTCTTGAGTGTCTTCCGGGAGCACTTCACGGAGCTCTGCCAACACCATGTCCAGCGGCGCGTCATCCAGTGCTTCGAAGCGGTCGACACTGAAGCCGATAAGCTTCCATCCTCCGTCGGGAAGCCGCTCCCAGCGTCCGTCGCCATACAGCCGCACCTTCCCCCGGTAGAGGTTGCCCGCAAGCTCGCGCGCTTGATCGCGGGTCACGCTGATATTCGAATAGGTGATCGGTCCATCTTGGAGGATCACATGGGCAGTCTTGTCTTTGCCACCGAGACTAACGATCTCGCCGTCAATCGAGCCAGCCTGTTTAAAGGTCGGGAAAGTCAAAACTGGGGGACGGGTTCGGCCAGGGAACGGAATGATAACGGCTCCCTCGTGGATCAGCTCGCCTACGGCGTTATCGCCGGCGAGCATATCATCCAGGACGCTCACTGCTTTGGCGACGTCCGGTGGCGGCGAAGGCAGCACTGCCTGACGAAGCCGCTGTGCGACTTTTGGGGCTTCGGGCGGATCGACGGCATGCACTAGCTTGGTGCTGCCCTTCTCAAGTCGGACGAAGTGAGTGCTCGCCTTGGATCCTACGAGATCAGCGAGCGCGAGCATGTATTTTGCCAGCCGTTCCATCGGGATGGTTTCGGGCTGGTAGGCGTCAATTCTAAAGACGTACTCGTCGCTCATTTGACCCGTCCTGGCCTTAACCGCTTCACAGCTTGTCAGCCATTCCTCAAGCTATGGTTGACGGAGACCATTGTCGACTCCGCATGCGGCAGAATTGGACGCAGGCCGAAGCGTCTAGCCAGAAATTTGGTGCGGCCGGCAGGGGAGGGAAGGAATTAGGCGAGGCCGTTACCGCGCAGCGAGCGGAACCCGATCAATCTCCGCCGCCAGCCGCTCCCGCCCTTCCTTCCGCGTCACCGCTATCTGTCGGGCCTTGGACACGGTCGCCGGCGTGTAGGTCGCGTCGAGGAAGGCGCTGCTGTCCATGCTGTTGGCCAGCAGCTCGGCCATGGTCGACTTGTCCGCGCCCGCGGCGTCTGCTTCGACGTTGCCCGACCTGCGGATGTCCAGGAACTGGCGCTGATCTCCGGGGAAGACGTGCGCACGGACAGCGCGGAAATCTTGCGCGAAGTAGTTCTTGCCGCTCACGCCCTGTGCATAGGCCTTGCCGCTCTTGCGGCGGATCAGGGCGGCGGTCGGTAGCAGGTCCGCTCCGAGCTCCGTCAGGTAGGCCTGCAGGGCGGCCGCAGTCTCGTCCGTCAGGTGACCGAAGGCTTCGCGGTCTGTCTTGGTCCGTGAGCGATGCAGGTACCAGCCGACCGCGTCCCGTCTCAGCTGTTGTTTGGTCAGGGTGCGCACGTCGACGGGCGAGAACAGCGTGTCCCAGGCGATCATGATGGCCACGGCCATGCCGTCCATTTCCAGCTCGTAGGCGCCGGCGACGAGCTTCTGGATCTCGGAGCCCAGCCAGATCTGCGAACGCCCCTGAGGCTGGGGATTGGCCACCGCCAAGGCAGGCGACTTGATGTTGAGCCGCAGCCGGACGATCGCGTCGGCGAACAGCGCCCGAAGGCACTTCATGACCCGGTAGCGCTCCGACGGCGAGAGCGTGGTGTCGAGCACCTCTTCGAAGTCCTCGATGTCCGTCACGCTGATCTTGGTGATCGTTTTGCGCCCCAGATGCGGGCCGATGTGCTTCCAGGCGCGCTCGTAGTCTTCCTTGGTGCGCAGCGCCTTCTTGCGCCAGGCCTTCGATTTGGCCTTGAACAGCCGGTAGTACTCACCGAGCGAGCCGGGCGGGTAGGTCTCCTCGACCGTGAAGGTCTCGCTGCCGTCCCGGGCCCGCAACCACTTCTCGTAGAGGGATTGCGCCTCGGCCCATGCAGGTGGCGCGTCAGGGCCCAAGGGCTTCGGCAGGAAGCCGAGAGCCCTCATCGTCGGCGTCGGCTCCCAGAACAGGTTGCCTCGCTTGTTCCTGACGTACCTGAGCTTAATCGCTGCCACCTTCGCTGAACGCATCCTCCATCAGCCGAGCGCAGCGCTCAGCCTCTGAAGCGGGGTGAGAGTCGTCAAGCGCGATCAGCGAAAAGCTGTCACGCCGGAAGTCGATGCGGCCGATCGGCAAGCCCCCGGCCAGGGCGCCCTCGACCGCCTTTCGCACATCATCCTTGCGCCACGTCTCTCTCGAGCGCGGTCTGGTGCGATGGTCTGTGGCAGCGGAGGTCATGGGCAGCTTCTCAATGTGCTGGCACCGGGGCGCCGTCAGGCGGCTTCCAGTTCGCGTGCCAGCTCGCCGGCCGAGGGCCCGGCGATAGCTCTGGCGACACTCAGCAGCGAAAGCTGCCGATCGCGCGGCATGCTGACGAACAGGCTGGCCAGCTCGCGCCCGCTACCGGTCGCGCCGAGGCGATCGATGGCCGACGGCTCCGCCGCGCGGCCGAGTTGGCGGTCCTCGCGCGGCGGGAACAGGTCCTGGACCTCGACGCTCAGGAAGTCGGCGATCAGGGCCAGCTTCGATGCCGATACCCGGTTGGTGCCCTTTTCGTACTTCTGGACCTGCTGAAAGGTCACGCCGATCGCGGCGCCCAGCTGCGACTGGTTGAACTCGCGTTGCTGGCGCAGGCTGGCAATGCGCTGCCCGACCTGGACATCGATTGGGTGAGGGGTTCTGGCTGCGTCGGACATGGTCAGGCTCCGGTGTTCAGGGTGGATGCGGCCAGCCAAGCGAGCAGATAGGCCGCGAGAAGGATGGCCAATAGGCCGAGGAAGTGTCGGCGCTTCATGCCCGCCGCTCGGGCCAAAGCCGCCAGATGACAAGCACGGCGATGGCAACGAAGATCGTCACCGGCCGCCCCAACAGCAGGGAATCGACCAGACCGAGGCCGATGCCGGCGACGGCAACGCCAGCAAACAGCGAGGCAACCGGATTGCGAGGTCGCCGTCGTTCGGGCATCCGGCTGAGATAGGCGATCGGCCGGCGCGCTCCGACCTCGCTGCCGACAATGTTGTGCTGGCTCATTGGACATGGCTCCGTACAGGGGCGGGCAGATCGCTGTCAGGGCGCGCCAAAGCGCACAGGGCTGCCACGAAGATGATCAGGCCGGTCAGAAGCAGGGCAGGCACCCAGAGCGATGGAATGCGGGGTTCACGGCTCATCGGGTATCCCTCCGGGCCATGGCATCGACCTGGTCGGCCACGCATCGCAGGGCCGTTGTGGCTTCGTCCTGATGGACGGGATGGGCGGAGAGGCTCACGGATTCGACCCGGCCGGCCTGGCCGGGCACCCACAGGACCAGGGCAAAGGCCAGGCCCGAGCCCTCCAGGCTGCGCTGGATCTCGGCACAGATCTGATCGGGGGCCGCCGCCATCAGACTTCCCCCAGCGCGGACAGATAGAGGTCGAGGATGGCCTCTTCCTCCTGGCGCTTGGCCTTGTCCTGCTTGCGGACGCGCAGAACCTTGCGCAGCACCTTCACATCATAACCCTCGCCCTTGGCTTCGGCGAAGACCTCCTTCATGTCGCCCATGACGGCCTGCTTGTCCTCCTCGAGGCGCTCGAGGCGCTCCACGAGCGTGCGCAGGCGCCCCTGGGCCGTTGAGGTCAGGACGTCGGGCAACGTCTCGAATGATGTTCCATCGGCCATCAGAAGCCCCCCTCTATGGAGGAGAGGCTGATCGGGGCCACGATGACGTAGTGCAGGCCCTCTGATGTCGCCCCCGGATAGCCGCCCTGCAGGGCGAACGGCACCCCGTCCGCGCCCTGGGCGAAGACGACGGCTTCCGGCAGGGCCAGTGCGTCAAGGTGGGCGATCAACTGTTTGACCGTCAGCATGCCGCGCCTCTATCGCCGCGAGCATCCCGGCCGCACTGGCGCGTCTTCCTTGCCTCAAGCGCCGCCAGGGCGTGTGCTGGCGTGCGCCCGACCAGGGCGTTGAGCGCGACATTGCACTCCCGCCGGGATGCGCCGGTGAGCAGAGCCACGGTCTCGAGGCTTGCGTGTTCGCGCATCAGCTGGCGCAGCTCGGCCAGCCCTTCAACGGTCCAGCCCGATCGGGCCGGGGGTAGGTCGCAGCGGCAGCGGTTCGTCGCGCCGCATGCGCAGAAGCGGCGGACGATCGTGGCGGGGAACGGGCTCTGCGGGTCTGCGGTGGCGGTTGTCAGCACGAAACTCTCCCTCAATCTGTGAGAGAAGTTCGGATAATCCGACAAATGAGTCAAGAGGCAATAGTCGGATAATCCGACCGTTTCATCTGGCCTCGATTCGCGCGACCAAAAAGCGGCTTCTATCGGCCCTTGCTTTGTCCTTGGCCTATGATTGCATGCGCAGCCTCTCGCAGCTGCCGGAGCCCAATAGCTTCATCGGGCGGCAATAGAAGCTCGTAGGGAGCCAAGCCCAGCCAAGCCGCCGCCTCGTCGACGCTCTCCTGCGTATAGCGCTGCTTATTGTTCCAAAGGTCACTCGCTTTGGCTCTAGGCCAGCCTAGATCGCGCTGGGCGTCTGCCTGGATCTTGCCCAGATGAGCGGCCCATTCAGCCAAGTACCATCGATGCCCGAGCTGGGATGGTGGCACTGAAGCGCGCTTTACGACCTTCGTGTTCATAGGTCGGATCATGGTCGCTGGCCTTGGCTAAGTCGGCCCTGATTATCCGAACGACAGGGGTTGACTCGCACGTCGGATAATCCGAACACTGCGACCATGAAGTTGATTCCGCAGTTCAGACGAGCGCGAGGCTGGTCCCAAGCTGAACTTGCTCGACGGCTGGGCATCAGCTCGCGGGGGCACGTGAGCGACTGGGAAACGGGCAAGGAGCGCATTCCCGCCGAACAGGCCATCGCCCTTGACCGGCTCAGCGCCGGCGAGCTGCCGGTCGCAACCCTGCGCCCCGACCTCCACGATGTCCGCGTCCTGCCAGCGTCCTCGACCCCGGAGGCCCGCGCATGAGTGCGCTTCTGCACTCCCCGGTGCCGCTGTGGCTGGTGTTGCTCGGCGGCCTCGGCCTCGTGTCCGGTCAGGCCGTCGTGACGGTCGGTGCGTGGATCTGGGCCGAGCGTTCGGACCGGGCGAGCAGGTGGGCGGACTTCATAGAGGCGAGCCCCGAGGACCTGGATGTCGAGATCTCGCGCATTGACGCGAACCTGATCAGCTGGGGTTTCGGTCCCGAAGAGAGGGAACACCTGCTGCGGCAATGTTTCGGCGCCGACGTCCTGCGGCGGGCCCGAGAGGTCGCGGCCGGGAAAGGCCAACCTTCTGTCCGCGCTCAGCGAGCCGCTCCTCAAGCTGATCGGGGGCAAGCTCATGCATGATCGCCAGCAGATCAATGACGAGCGATTCGAGCGCCGCGCACTGATTCTGCAGGGCCTCAAAGTCCTGCTCTCTGATGTCCGACATTTATGGCTCTCCTTGGTGTTTTTCGATGAGCCCAAGGTAGAGGCCCCCGCCGGCGCGTCCATACGCATGCGCGCGCCGGCGGGGCAGCCCTTCTGTGAGGCCGCCTGAGATGATGGCCCGTACCCAGCTTCACCCCAGCCTCGCCGCCCGCCTGACCGGAGCGGTTGAGCGTCCCGTCGGCGCGTTGCCTCCCCTCGCGCGCCGGCGGGGCGTCGTCCCATTCGCAGGAACGCAGCGGTGAGGGGAGGGCGTCTCCTCTCGGCGCCCTCGGTCCGCACTGACTCTCCGTCCGAAATTCGTTCCCGGTTCGTCCCGAGCTCTTGGCCCTCGTCAAGGCGCGAGGCGTCGAAGGGACGCGTCACGGCCCTGAGGCGATGTCTGCTTGCCCGCCTGGGCCAGGACCGTGAGCGACAGATGCGCTCTGCGGATGAAGCGCTGTCAGGCCCGGTCGACTGATCAGCCGGGCATCCAGCCCCCGCCCTGATGACGTGCCCACCCACATCGGCAAGCCGAGCGTCTCGGCCGCTCAAGGGCGGTCGCGGCTGCGCGGCTCCCTGATCGCCTGTCCCCGCCGGGGGCGGACTTTCGCGGCCAGGAACGCACCCGCCCTGTCTCCCGCCAAAGCGGGCCGACGCACTCGGCTTGCCTTCATCACAGCCAACCATGGCCGCCTTACGGACGGTCATCGGGACGCCTTTTGCTCAACGCGCGGCACCGCTTGCCGCGTGACCGTGAGCCTGTGCGCCAAGCTGACCGGTTGTCAGGCGGATTCGTGAGGGACGAATCCTATGAACGTGCGACAGCACGCCTTCCACGCGCGCGCCCTGCAGGACGCCTGCGGAGGGCCCGACCGGTGCCTCGAACTGCTCGAGGCCAGCCCCTTCAAGATGGGGCGCACCCACCTCTATGACTGCCGGGATCCCGCCAAGGGGCGGACCATGCCGATCGGCGCGATCGCCTTCCTCGAGGCGCATCAGAACTGGCGACTCTACAGCGCCACTCTGGCCCGCCAGCTGGCCCAGCCCTCTGATGCGGCATGCGCGCTCAGCGAGGCCTGCGAAGCGGCCGAGGATATGGCCGCAGCCCAGCGGCTGGTGCGCCTGGCCCAGGCCGACGGCGTCATCACCGAGTATGAGAAGCGCGAGATCGAGCCGGTCCTGCTCCGCGTCGAGGCCCGCCTCCAGGGCGTGCGCACGGCCCTCGATCACGGGGTGGCAGCATGACGGCCGTCCCGATCGATCACAGCCATCGGCGGCGTGAGCCACTCCATCGCCGGACCTGCCAGCCTGTCCGCCGGCGTAGCCGCCCTGCCACGCGCGAAGATTGGAAGCCCCTGTCGAAAGCCGAGGCGCGCCGGCGCCTGCTGGCGCTCGAGCTCTATCAGGAGGGCCTTCGCAAACCCGGTCAGCGCTGGGGCGCCAAGGGCACCATCAGCCACGGCGCGATCGGCCTCTACCGTCTGCTTCTGAACATGGCAGCCAAGTTCGGTGGCCGCGTCGAGCCCTCGGCCGCCTGGCTGGCCAGGCAGCGCAACGTCCCTGTGCGCATGATCCACGTCTGGAAGGCACAGCTGCAAGAGCACGGCTTCCTCGGCTGGGTTAGGCGCTACGTCGAGACGGGCAGGGACGGCCTGCGCGGCCCTCAGGTGGAGCAGACCACCAATGCCTACTGGACGGCCCTGCCGAAGGCCGCCGCCGCCCTAGTGGCCAAGCTGCGCGTGCCGCCCTCGGCCGACGTCGACACGGCCCGCGAAGAGCGCTTTCTCGCGGCGAACCCTGACCTCGCCGACCAGCTGGCCCGGGTTCGCAGCGCCACCGATGAGAAAATGGCCCGCCGTGATCGCTTCCGATTGGAATGAACGTGAATGATCTGAGGGGTCAGAATCCGGACCTCAGATCTATATAAGGGCGTCTCGCTGGTCGCGAGACGGCACAATTGCAGGATTGAAAGGTGTCTCGCTGGTCGCGAGACCCGGGTTTCCCAAGCTCGACCCCGCCACCGGCGGCACAAACACCCCAACCGACACCGGGGGCGCGTACACGCGCCCTCCGATCCACCCGTCATGTCCCGACTGAACAGCCTCCCTCGCCATCTGCTTCCTCGGTCGCAGGCTCGGCGAAAGGGGAGGGGGTCGGGTTTCTGCCTCCCGGCCGACCGAGGCGCTTTCCTTCCCCGACAGTGCCCCTGAGAGGCTCCAGGCTGCAAGGAAACGCAATGCGCATGGACCCCGACACCCGCCAATGCCAGCCGCGCCGGACGGGCCTCCCGGCCCCTGTCAAGCCTGCAAGGAATTCGACACGCGAAGCCCGCGGGCGAGGTGGGGGGACGAGCGCGCAGGTCAGGTCAGGAATGGGCTCCTGGCGGCACTTCAGAAGCTCCATCTCCAAGCACGACCATCGGCGCTGCCCACGCTAGGGCGGAGGCGCCGTGTTGGGACACACTGCGTCGTCATAGCCAGTGCTGTCGGCCGCGAGTCCAAGTTCGGTTGAGCTTTAAGTGAGCTCAGTGCTATGACAGCCCCAATGTCGAGCAGCAGTTGCAGATTCGGATTGGCGTCGGCGCTTTTCGCGCTGTTCCTAGCCGTGTTCGTCTTGATTCCGACAGTCGATGCGGCGGCTTGCGCCATGGAATTGGAGCCTGCTCATGCGGCTGCTGCAGTCGCCGACGACGGTGGTGATCTGCCGTCTGGTCCCGACCGCGACACCGAATGTTCGCACGGCCACTGTCACCACAGCGGCAACGCGATGCCTTCCTCGCTTCAACCAGCCACGATGACGATGGCCGTCGCGCCGAACCTTCTACGGCCGACGGCCGAGCCTTTGGCCTCGCGCGCACCCAGCGGTCTGAAACGTCCTCCCAGAGCCTGACGACGCCCTGCGCCTTCGGCGCGAGTGAATCGTCTTGAATCTGTGGGAAATGAAACATGTCACCCCTGAAATCTGGCTGGTCGCGTCTCGCGATCGGCTGCGCTGTGGCCGCAATGGCGGCCGGCGCGTTCGGCCCCGCCTGGGCTGATCCTGTCCCATCATATGAAAAGTTGCTTGAGCGCATCGGGCTCACACCGGGAGCGCTGGAGGCTGCGGCGCTGGTGGATGCGGCCGAAGCCCGTATCCGTCAAGCTGGCGTTCGGCCGAACCCCGAACTCAGTCTGGAAGCTGAAAACGCCTTCGGAACCGGCCCGTTTTCAGGCTACGGGAACGCCGAAACCACCCTGTCCGTCAGTCAGGACTTGGAACTCTGGGGAACGAGAGGCGCCAGGGTCGGCGTGGCCCAGGCTGAAGGTAGGACGTCGGCTCTGCGGCTAGATCTCGCTACTCTCGATGCCGCTGGCAGGCTTGCGTTGGCCTATGCAGAGGCCGAAGCCGCTGATCGACGCTTCGTCCTTGCCCAGGAAGCCCTCGCTATCACGATCGCCGACGCGCGGGCGTTGATGATCTTGGTGGAAGAGGGGGGCGAGCCCTTGTTTCGCGGTATCCAGGCCGAGAGCGAGGCAGCGGCGGCAAGGGCGGCGCTTGACGAAGCCCAGGCGGAACGAGACGCCGCGTTCGCAAGACTGACCGCCGTGGCAATGTTGCCGAGCCCAGCGACTTCAATCGAATACAGCCTACTTGACCGCGAACCCCCCGCCGCCTTCCCGACCTCCTCGACGTCGCCGGAGGTGAGGGTGGCGGAGGCCGAGCGCGACGCCGCTGAAAGCCGGATCGAGGTGGAGCGGGTGCGAGCACGGCCGGACGTTCGTGTCTCGGTCGGCGTCCGCCGCTACGAGGCTGAAGACGCCACCGCTCTGACTTTCGGCATCAGTATGCCCTTGCCCCTCTTCGACCGGAACCGGGGCAATTACGACGCCGCACAGGCCGAGTTTCGCGCTGCTGACGCGCGCGTGATGGCTGCGAGGCAGACGACCCAGGCTGACCTTGCCAGTGCCCAGGCCAGGCTTCGGTCAGCCAGCAGCCGCGTATGGGCCACCGACGCAGGGGTGACTGCCGCCGAGGAGGCATATCGCCTCTCACGGATTGGCTTTGAAGCCGGTCGAATCTCGCAGCTCGAACTCAGTTCATCCCGCGCGGCGCTCATTGCCGCCCGCAACGCCGCCGTCGACGCTCGCCTCGCGAGGGCCCGAGCCGAAATTGACCTCGCGCGCCTGCAAGGCCGCCTCCCGTTTGGAACATCGCTATGAAACGCATACCTGAGATCAACAAGACCTGGCTGATGGCCGGGGTGGCCGCCATCGTCCTTCTGGGCGGTGCAGGCCTCTTTGCCGTGATCCGCTCACCTGCTGAGGCCCCGGCAGCTGCGAGTGAAGCAGGACATTCCGAGGAGGAAGGCGATCACGCCGCGGACGAAGAGAGTGGCGAAGAGGGCTTGATTGTTCTGACGGCGGCCCAGATCGCAGCCGCCGACATCGCCATCGTCGCCGTGACCGGCGGCGGCGGCGGCGAAACGCGCCTGTCGGGCCGGGTCGAGCCGATGACCGATGCCAGGGCCGCCGTCGCCGCGTCCGTCGCTGGACGAGTCGAGCGCGTTCTTGTTGCGCCGGGCCAATCCGTTCGCGCGGGGCAGCCACTCGTCGTGCTGGTCAGCGGCGACGCCGCAAGCCTTCGCGCCGACGCCGACGCGGCAGAGGCCAATGCCATTGCCGCTGAACAGGCGCACAGCCGCGAAGAAAGCCTCGCGGATCAGGGCGTCGTAGCCCGCCGGGATGCCGAGATCGCTCATGCCGAGGCGCTAAGCGCCCAGGCTGCGGCCCGCGCCGCCCGCGCCCGCGCCACCGCGGCTGGATCGCCCAGTGCCTCAGGAAGACTCAATGTTACCAGCCCAATCTCCGGCGTGGTCACCAGCGTCCAGGTCGGGCCAGGCGGCTTCGCGGCCCAGGGCGGGGTGATTGCCGAGGTCACCAACCCCGCGCGCGTCGAGATCGTCTTCAACGCACCCCCGGCGCTCGCCGGTCAGGTTCGCGTAGGCTCCGCTATGCGCGTGCAGGGCCCGGCGGGTGAGTTCGACGCGGTCGTCGCCGGCGTGGCGGCCGGTGCAGGCGTGGAGAGCGGCGCAACCGTAATTCGCGCCCGCCCCACCGGATCGCTGCTTCCGCCGGCAGGCTCGGCGGTCACTGGCGTAATCGTCACTGGCGAAGCGTCGGGAACGCTGACCGTGCCGTTCGAGGCTGTCCAAACGGTGGAGGGCGGGACCGTGGTTTTCGTGCGCACCGCGACGGGCTTCCGCGTCGTGCCGGTGCTGGTCGGTCGTCGGGCCGGAGATCGGACCGAAATCCTGCGTGGCTTGACTGGCGATGAACGTGTCGCCGGAACCAACGCCTTTCTTCTTAAAGCCGAGCTCGCCAAGGGCGAGGCCGAGCACGGTCACTAGGGAACGACGCACATGTTCAATGCCATTATCGCGGCGTCGGTCCGCTTCCGTTGGTTCGTCGTCATCGCCGTTGTGCTCGTCGCCGGGCTGGGACTGTTCGAACTAACCAAGCTGCCAATTGACGCAGTGCCCGACATTACCAACCGGCAGGTGCAGATCACCACGGTTGCGCCGGCGCTGGCCCCGGAGCAGATCGAGCGACAGGTCACCTATCCGCTGGAGACGGGGCTGGCGGGCATTCCCGGCCTGACCAGCACGCGATCACTGTCGCGCAACGGCTTCAGCCAGATCACAGCCATCTTCACCGACCGGACGGACATCTATTTCGCGCGCCAGCAGGTCGCCGAACGGCTCGCGGCGGCGCGGGAAGGACTGCCGGAAGCCGTCGAGCCCGCGATGTCGCCCATCACGACCGGCCTCGGCGAGGTCCTGATGTGGACGGTCGATTACGTCCCCTTCAACAGTCAGAACCTGGCGCAGCCGGGGCAACCGGGGTGGCAGCCAGGACGTGTTTATCTGACCCCTGAAGGGGAGCGGCTGACCACGCCCGAACAACGCGCCACCTACCTCCGGACGGTTCAGGACTGGATCATCGCGCCCCAGATGCGCAGCGCAGAAGGTCTGGCGGGCGTCGACACCGTCGGCGGCTACGTCAAGGAATACGCCGTTCGTCCCGACCCTGCCCGCCTGTCCGGCTATGGCCTCGGCCTCGGCGATCTGGTCGAGGCGCTGGAGCGCGCCAACACGCAGGCCGGCGCGGGCTACATCCAGCGAGCCGGTGAAGCGCTGGTCGTCCGCACCGACGCTCTGGCGAGCACGGTCGAGGATCTGGCGCAGGCCCCGGTGGTCAATCGCGGAGGTCTGGTGGTCCGGGTCGCCGACGTCGCCACGGTGGAGATCGGACAGGAGCCGCGCCTCGGCGGGGCCAGCCGCGACGGCCACGAAGCCGTCCTTGGCACCGCCCTGATGATCGCCGGCGGCAACAGCCGCACGGTGGCCCAGGCGGCGGCCGAACGGCTGGAGGTGGTGGACGACAGCCTCCCGCCCGGCATCGTCGCCAACACCGTCCTGAACCGAAGCGAACTGGTCAACTCGACCATCGCGACCGTCGCCCGGAACCTCACCGAGGGCGCCTTGCTCGTCGTGCTGGTCTTGTTCCTGCTGCTCGGCAACATCCGCGCCGCCACGATCACGGCCTTGATGATCCCGCTCAGCTTCCTGTTCGCGGTCATCGGCATGAACCAGTTCGGCATCAGCGGAAACCTGATGAGCCTGGGCGCTCTCGACTTCGGCCTGATGGTCGACGGGGCAGTCGTGGTGATCGAGAACACCCTGCTGATGCTGACTCAGCGTCGGGCGGCGGTCGGGCGTATGCTGACCCGGCATGAGCGTCTCGAAGTCGCGGTCCAGTCGGCACGGCAGATGGTCAAGCCGGCGGCGTTTGGACAGTTGATCATCCTGCTGGTGTTCGCGCCTCTGCTGATGCTGGAGGGCGTCGAGGGCAAGACGTTCCAGCCGATGGGTGCGACCGTCATGCTGGCCCTGGTCGGTGCCTTCATCTTCTCCTTCACCTTCGTACCCGCTATGACGGCGTTGCTCGTGCGCGATCCTAAAACGGTCCACGTCGATCCGGACGGACAGGCGGTCGAACACGAGACCTGGATTCTACGCTTCGCCCGTCGATTCATTCAGCCAGCGATCAAGGCGGCGGTCGCACGCCCCAGGATCGTACTGATCTCTGCCCTGGCCATGCTCGCGATCGGCGGGACTTCCTTCATGTCCCTGGGGCGCGAGTTCATCCCGACGCTCGACGAAGGCGACATCGCCATGCAGGCCCTACGCGTGCCCTCGGCGTCGCTCGAACAATCCCTGACTATGCAGATGGCGCTGGAGCGCGCCATCACGGCGCAGCCTGAGGTGGAGACCATGTTCTCCCGGACCGGGACGGCAGAGGCGGCGGTCGATCCCATGCCGCCGAATATTTCCGACAGCGTCATCGTCCTGAAGGATCGCAGCGAATGGCCTGATCCGGGGCTAGAGAAGGAGGTGCTGATCGAACGCATCGAGGAAATCGCGGGCCAGCAGATTGGCAACAATTTCGAGTTCAGCCAGCCGATCGAACTGCGTTTCAACGAACTCATTTCGGGGGTGCGAACTGACCTCGCTGTCATGGTCTATGGCGACGACTTCGGCACTCTCCAGCGGGTCGCGGATCAGGTCGCCAGCTCGCTTCGGGAGACGACCGGCGCGGCAGACGTGCGGGTCGAGCAGGCGTCCGGCCTGCCTACCCTGACCGTCAGCGTCGATCGCATCGCCGCCGCCAGCTATGGTCTGTCGGCGGCCGACGTCAGCGAAGCGGTCTCGGCCGGCATCGGCGGCGCCGAGGCGGGTATCATCTTCGAAGGTGACAGGCGGTTCGACGTCGTCGTGCGCTTGCCCGAAGCCGCGCGAAACGATCCGGCAGCGCTCGCGGCCCTGCCGGTGGTTTCGGATACCGGCGTAGTCGTGCCCCTGTCGGCGGTGGCCCGCATCCAGACCGGTGAGGGGCCCAACCAGATCAGCCGCGAGAACGGCAGCCGCCGCATGGTGGTCCAGGCCAACGTCCGGGGCCGCGACCTTGGCGGCTTCGTCGCCGACGCCCAGAACCGGGTGGCGGAGATCGAACTCCCCGCTGGCGTCTATCTGGATTGGGGTGGACAGTTCGAGAACCTGAAACGGGCGGAACAGCGTTTCAGCATCGTCATCCCGATCGTGTTCATTCTGATCGGCGTCCTGCTGTTCATGGCGCTCGGCTCATTTGCCGAGGCAGGGCTGGTCTTCGTCTGCGTGCCGCTCGCCCTCGTTGGCGGCGCCTTGGCGCTTCTGCTGCGAGGCATGCCCTTCTCGGTCTCGGCGGCGGTCGGCTTCATCGCCGTGTCCGGGGTCGCCACCCTGAACGGACTGGTGCTTATGCAGGCCATCCGCCAACGCCTGAACGAGGGCCTGCCTGCCAAGGTGGCGGCGATCGAAGGGGCCGCCAGCCGACTGCGCGCGGTGCTGACGACCGCTTTGGTTGCCATCGTCGGCTTCATCCCGATGGCTCTGGCGCACGGAGCCGGAGCCGAGGTGCAGAAGCCGCTCGCGACGGTCGTGATCGGGGGCCTTTTGACGGCGACGGCGTTGACCCTGCTCGTGCTGCCGACCTTCGCCGCCAAGGCGGTTCGGCATCGTGCTTCGGAAGGACTGGAAGATTGAGCAAACTGACCTCGGCGGACCATCAACAGCGGCGCACGTTGCTGATCGTCCTGATCCTCAACGCCCTGCTGTTCCTGGGTCTCGGTATCGGCGGCATCATGGCCGACTCCAGCGCGCTGCTGGCCAACGCCGTCGACAACGCCTCGGATTCGATCGTCTACCTGATCAGCTTTGTGGCGATCGGACGCGCCGCGTCCTGGAAACAGGGCGCGGCACGCCTGTCCGGTATCCTGTTGCTGGTCTTCGCCGCCGGCGTGCTGATCGACGTCGGCCGGCGCTGGTGGTTCGGCACAGAGCCGGTCGGCTGGACGATGATGGGTCTGGCGCTCGTCGCTGCGATCGTGAACTTGATCTGCCTTGTGCTCCTGCGACGGGACCAGTCCGGCGACGTCAACATGGAAGCGGCCGAGACCTTCAGCCTGAACGACTTCGCCTCGAACGGCGGCATCCTCGTCGCCGGTGGTCTGGTCATGTGGCTGGATCAGGCCTGGCCCGATCTGGTCGTCGGCATGCTGGTCGCGGCGATCGCCGTGAAAGGCGGCATCGAAATCCTACGCAGCGCCAAGAAGGATGTGGCGGCCGACTGAGGTGCGACTCCGGCGCTGACGCCTCAACGACGGGACGCCCAACTTTCGGGCGGGCCACGAGATCGGCCGGGCCGCGCCTCTGGCAGACTTCGCCATCCCAGACGACTGTATGGCCGGCGCGGATCAGGTCGACCACGCGCGGCGAATGGTCGGCTGATTGGCCCATCACCACGTCCTGACTGCCGACCCGCTCCGGTCATCGCCGCGCGCGCGAAAAAATCAACGGGGTTGACCCCGTTTTGTTCTACATTCCGATCAGGGGCGAGAGCCCCCGCCCGTGATGATCACCTCACCCGCTGGCTTCGCGCCCTTGCCCTGCAGGCTGTAGTGGGTGCCCACGCCCTCGATGTTGAACCGGCCGAAGATCCGGCGCACCTCCGGCCTGTCATTAAGCGACAGGATGAACCGGCCCCGGATCCCGGCCAGCTGCTCGGCCATCAGCTCGAACTGGCCCTGGTCGAACATGCCGGGCCCATAGTCGCCCTCACAGTCGAAATACGGCGGGTCCAGATAGAAGAGCATCCCCGGCCGGTCATAGCGGCGCACGAAGTCCGACCAGGTCAGCTGCTCGATGACCACGGTCTCGAGGCGACGGCCCGCCGCCATCAGGTCGGCCCCGACCTTTGACGCCTGGAATCGGCTGGCCCGATCACGGCACATGCCAAAGTCCTGGCCGGTCACCTTGCCGCCGAACGCCACCTTCTGCAGGAACACAAACCGCGCGGCCCGCTGCAGATCCGTCAGCTGCGTCGGGTCCACCCGCTGCTGGTGGTCAAAATCGGCACGGCACTGCAGCTGCAGGCTGATCAGGTCACACAGCGCGCCCGGGTGCGCCCGCATGCAGCGGAACAGGTTCGCGACCTCACCCGACAGGTCATTGATGATCTCGCACTTCGGTCGGCTACGCCGACGAAAGAAGACACCACCCATGCCGACAAAGGCTTCGGCATAGGCTTCATGGGGCGTGGCCTCGATCAGCGCGCACAGACGCCGCGCCAGATTGCGCTTGCCGCCGATATAGGCGGCAACCGGGGAAACAGGGTTCACGGGCAGGTGGGTTGTTGCGTTCACAAGCGACTCAATCACGGATAGCGCCCGCCGGTCAGGCCGGTGGCGGGGCGAGAAGGGGGTGCACCCCTGGACGTGCTGAGTTCACGCTCGGCGGCTCGGGTGTTAGCGCACCCGGCCCCCGCCTCTATCGAACCGGGGACGGCGCCGGTCCATCACACCAGTCCTCATCCCGGATAGCCCCGGCCGTTTGTGCCGTGCGGTGCTGACAAATCACTTCTTACCGCGCCGCCGCCTATTCGCCGCCTGCTCCTTCGGCGTGGCCCAGCGACAGTTGCCGGGCTCGTAGTCGCCGTCATTATTGTCCCGGTCCAGCGTGAGGCCTCGCGGACGCTCGCCCATGTCTTCAACGAACGAGCGAAAACTATGGCGCCACCGGTCACATACCTTGATGCCACGGCCACCCCAGCATTCGAAGCGCGTCGTCCTCGGATTTTCGCAGCGGGCGATCATGGACTGCCAGCTTCGATAGGTGAGGTACTTGCCTCGTTCCATTGACCGACCGTGTGTCTTGTTCGCCGGTGTATGTTCGACCTTTGCACATCCGCAACTGGTGGTGTGGCCGGATAGGAGGTTCTGTGTTTGGACGATCGTCGGATTGCCGCAGTCGCATCGGCATCGCCACATCGTTCGCGCAAACTGACCTGGATCGAAGGCCGAGATCGCCACCAAGCGACCAAAGCGCTGCCCCTCAAGATTTCGTCGACGGGAACGGAAGCCGTCAAGGTGTCCGCATCCGCAACTCTTTGATCGTCCGGATCTGACGCTGGCGAGATTAATCTCTTTGGACTGGCCGCAGTCACACCGAAACAGGCCGCGCGACTCGCCTTTCAGTGAGGCGCAGCGCTCGACGAATGTAAGTCGCCCAAACCTAGCGCCCGTAGGGATCGGCTTTGTCGCCATCAGAGCTTTTGTAGTCCATGCGCCGCTTCAAGCAGCGCGTTCCACGACGTCTCGCGCACGCTCACCCATATGAATCCTTCGGGCAGCTGGGGCATTGCGCACTGGGTCGATGCTGGGGTCGGGACGGTGATAGCAACGGGCGCTCCCAACAGGCTGCCCAAGACCATGCGTCGTGTGGTATTGGTTCGTCCAGCTTGTGCCATGTCGATTTCCTATGGATCGAAGGTTCAGGTCAGGGCTGGAGCGAGGTTGCCGCCTTGCTCCAGCCTGCCTTATCCGATATCCATTACGCTTTCGACTGTCAATAACGGATATCGGTTATATGGGGCGTCCGCCGATCGGATCGACAGCAGTGATGGTCAAGGTGCCGCCGGCCCTGATGGCTGCCGTTGACCGCTTCATCGTGGAAGAGCGACCGGGCATTAGCCGTCCGGAAGCGCTCCGCATCTTGGCTGCAGAGGCGCTGGCCGGAATGGGCATGCTCGATCCTGACGCTTAGATCTCGCGCCTCGGCTCGGACCGTTCCCGGAAATCGACCACGCGTATCCCCAGCCAGTCATTGATCGCCCCAAGCCGCATCTTCAGCGGGATGATCTCGGCCTGGTGAAACACGGCCTCGGCCTTCTCGACGTCGCCGAACCCGCCTGCCGTCTGCGGGATCACCCCCAGCAGCTGGGGCGGCACGCGGTGCGCGGCCAGCACATCATCGCGTGTGGCGTTCTTGATGCCGACGAACTCATCCTTCGCGGCCGCCTCGCCCGGGTGAAGGATCTGGATCGAGTCCTTCTTGCCGTTCGGCAGGTGGATGAACAGCGAGCGGAAATTCCCAACGCCCTTCGTGCTTCGGACGGCTTCCTGGATCGCATCGGCGTCGGCATCGCTCAGCCCGCCTTCGCCGACGTAAAGGATGAAGCCGGCATGGGCGCCCGAGATATAATACCGGCGCCGGAACAGAGTCGCCGCCTCATTCAGGAAGGCCGACTGCAGGGCGCTCAGATAGTCGGGCACGCCATAGATCTCCTGATCCAGGCTGGGCTGCATCAGCTGCAGCACAGCGCCCTTCCGGAACCAGTGCTCCTTCATATAGGCCGACAGGAAGACGAACGCCCCGGGCTCGACGCCGCGGCGGGTGTATTTGGCCAGGCTGCGGCGCAGCGCCATCGGCCGATTGACCAGATTGGTCACCTGCTCGACGTAGCACTGCCCCATGACCAGATAATCGAGCGCCAGGCCCTCGAACGTCTCGAGATTAAGCATCGGGTGCGGAATGAAGTCGCGGACCAACTGGTTGATCTTCACCCGGAACGCGCTGGCATGGTGCGACGTCACATTCATCGCGCGCGACAGCACCGCCTGATCTATCGGCGGCTGATAGTAGCGACCGCCGACGCCCGAAACCTCCCAGCAGTCCAGGCACTCGATCAGGTCGCGCCGGTTCAGCACCGGCTCAGGATCGCCGATGGCGAAGGCGGTTGCCGTGGCGGTCGAGGCCTCGAGGCCGAGAGCTGGCCCGGGTGACGGGTCCAGCGACATGCGCGCGGCCATCGACAGTTCGCCGCGCTCTTCGCGCGGGATGGCGTCGACGCCGCTACGGGCACGGGCGCGGGCCAGCTGGCGGGCACGGGGCAGGGGGCTAGTCATCAGAGATCACCACGCGAGAGCTCGAGCCGCCTCCAATGGCGGCTTCGATGGGTTCATTGATCAGGGATTGGAACAGGGCCCAGGCCAGGTCGGCGTGCCCGCTGTTCTTGGTGCGGCTGGCTTCATAGGTCACGTGCCGGCCCGATGCCGTCATGGTCCGCCGGATCGCCATCAGCGCGCCGAGCAGGTCGGTAAAGCCAGCCGGGATCTCGATGCGGTGCTTGGTGACGACGTCCAGGGCCTTGTAGACCATCTGGGTCTTCACAAAGGCGTCGTACTGATGGCCGGTCGCGCGCGGGAAGAAGGTCCGCACCAGCTGGAAGACCGCATTGCCGATGCCTGTCTTGTCGATGTCGATCTTGGTGACGTTGTAGCGCTTGGTATATTCGCGGATCACCTCGGCCTGCTCGGTGAAGTCGCTGCCCTTGAACTGCCGACGCTCCAGCACGCGGAACTTGCCGCCGGGCGTTCTCGGCGGCGCCAGCACGATCAGGCCCGCGGCGTCGGCGTTCTCGCCATCCCCGTTCGGATCGTATGACAGCCAGACCTCGCCGTCATAGGGCTTGCCAAAGCCCAGGGTGATCCGCACATGGTCGACGTCGGGCCAGACCTCCTGCTCGTCGACCATGCACGGCGTCAGGATCGTCATCGGGAACACCGACAGGGTGTCGTCGACGAACTGGCACATCAGCAGGTTGGCGAATTCCGGCGCCGAATACTCGTCGCGCAGGTCCTCCAGGTCGAACAGGTCGTTGCCGCCGCGCTCGGCGTCCTCGATCGTGACGGTCTGGCGCCAGATCCGGTCGGGCAGCAACAGCCCATCCTTGGTCGCCTTCCAGCTGGTGTCGAAGTCGATGCGGCGATCCTTCGCGCGCTTCTTGTTCCACTCCTGACCCGTCCAGAACTGATAGGCCTCGTGCGTGACCGAACTCGGCGCCGAGAAGAATGTCTTCCGGTACCGCTTCTGCATCGCCATGCCCGAGGCGACCTTCTTCAGCACCTGGAAGCCAAAGACCCAGAAATATTCGTCGAAGTAGAAGTCGCCGTGATAGCCCTGCGCCGTCCGCGCATTGGTGCCCAGGTAATAGAGAGTCGGCTGCTCCAGCGGCCGCCCGTCATCATCCTCGCCCCGATCGATCAGGATCGGATCGCCGCTCAGCTCGACCCCGATCGTCTCCATGACAAACGCCCGGACATAGCCGCGGGCGATGTGCGCTTGGCTCTTTGAGGCCGACAGCCAGATCTGGTTCTTGCCGGTCTCGAGCGCGACGATCAGCTTCTCGAGCGCGAAATAGTATGACGCCCCGATCTGCCGGCTCTTCAGGATGTTGCGGCTGCGCAGCTCCCGCTTCGACCACCAGACCGCCTGATAGTCGAACAGGATCTCGAGGAACCGCGCCTTCAGGATCTCGGCCTGGTCCGGCGTGATCCGGTTCCGGGACGGCTTCTTCTTTGGCCCGGCGTTGCGGTTGGCGACCTTGGGATTCAGGTCGGCTTCATTGCCGCCTGCCTCGTATTTGCGGACCCGGGCGAACCGCTCGGCCTGGCGGCCCAGCAGGTCCAGCTCCTTGAAGTCCAGGCCGGACTTGCGGTCCTTCATGGCGACGGCGATGTAGCGGGCCTCGGTCACCCCCTCCATGCGTTCGAGCGGGGTGGCCTTCTCCCATTCCTCGCGCGCTTTCCAGCTGGCGATCGTGCCTTCCGGCACGCCCATCAGCTCGGCGATGTCACACAGCCGCCAGCAGGCCCAATAGAGGAACTTGGCCGCGCGTCGCGCATCCAGCATGGCCGCAACCGGAAACCCAAATCCGCTGTTCGCAGCCAGCATCGCCCCCAGGTCGTCGGTACCGCCGTCGCCGCGCTCAAGCAGCGGAGCGGTAGCGCGCTTCGCTGAGGTGCCTTCCGCTTTGGTGGGTCGCTGTTTCATCGGGGCGGACGCTAACCGCGCGCGCGCGACGGCCCTTCGCCCCCCTGTTGTCAGCACCGCACGGCACAACAGCCCCAGCTTGAGATTGCGCCCCCCGACGCGGTGATCTGCGCCTCGATCAGTCCGCGCCGCATCCGGCGCTTCGAACGCCCATCACCCGAGGCCCCGATGTCCGATACGACCGCCACCCCGAAGTCTAAATGGTTCCGCGTTGCCGTCGAGGGGGCCACCGCTTCGGACGGTCGCACCATCGAGCGCAACTGGCTACTCGAGATGGCCGCCAGCTATAATCCGGCCACCTTCGGCGCCCGGGTCAACATGGAGCACATCAAGGGCTTCTCGGCCGAGGGCCCCTTCATCGCCTATGGCGACGTCCTGGCGGTCCGGACCGAAGAAGTCACGCTGAAGATCGACGACAAGGATCAAACCCGGCTGGCGCTCTATGCCCAGGTCGACCCGACCGATCAGCTGGTCAAGTTCAACCGGGCCCGCCAGAAGATCTACACCTCGATCGAGATCGAGCCCAACTTCGCCGGCACCGGCAAATGCTACCTGATGGGCCTGGCAGTCACCGATAACCCGGCCAGCCTGGGCACCGAGGCCCTGAAGTTCACGGCCAAGGCCGACAATGACTTCGCCAAGCAGCTGAAGGCCGTCCTCGATGCGCGCAAACAGCACACGACCAGCCTCTTCTCGGCCCTGATCGAGACCACCATCGAGTTCGAGGCCGCGCCGAACGCCTCGACCGAGTCCGCCTTGGACAAGGTGCTGGCCAAGTTCTCGGCCTTGCTGGATGGCAAGAAGCCCGAGCAGCCCGCGACGCAACAGCCGGAAACCCCGCCAGCTGATCCGAACGCCGCCATGATCCAGGGCTTCACCGGTCTGTTCGCTGACATGGCCGCGGCCATGAAGGCCGATCGCGAGGCCTTGGCCACCCAACACCGCGCCGAAATGACCCGCCTGCAGAGCGAGTTCGCCGGCATGAAGGCGACGATCGAGAACACCCCGTCGCCGGGCTATTCGCAGCGCCCCGCCGCCACGGGCAGCGAAACCGGCAGCCAGCTGGCCGACTGCTGAATACACCCGTCCGTCCCTTAACGCCCTCCGGCACCGCCCCCCTGATCATCGCCCGACTGGAAACCCGACATGCGCAACGCCCTCAGCAACGCCGCCCGCCTGCAGTTCAATCAATACCTCGCTCAGCAGGCCACCCTGAATGGCGTTGACCCTGACGTCGTGCGCGCGGGGCAGAGCTTCACCGTCACCCCGACGGTCCAGCAGACGCTGATCGACCGCCAGCGAGAATCCTCCGAGTTCCTCAGCCGCATCAACATCGTCCCGGTGTCCGAGCAGTCGGCGGAAAAGCTGGGCCTGGGCATCGGCTCGACCCTGGCCGGCCGCACCAACACCGACGTAAACGACCGCGCCACCCAGGACCCGACCACGCTCGACAACGATCTGTACACCTGCAAGCAGACGAACTCGGACACCCACGTCAAATATTCGAAGATCGACCTCTGGGCCAAGTTCAAGGATTTCCAGCTGCGCATGCGCAACCAGGTCATCCAGCAACAGGCCCGCGATCGCATCATGATCGGCTTCAACGGTCTGAACGCCGCCGCCGTCACTGATCGCGGCGCGAACCCGCTGCTGCAGGACGTCAACATCGGCTGGCTGCAACAGATCCGCGCCAACAAACCGACTCACGTCTTCGCCGAGGGCGCCAAGGAAGAGGATCTGATCATCATCGATCCCACCGTCGGCGTCGGCGACTACCGCAACCTCGACGCCTTGGTGTTCGACGCCGTCCACTCCTTCCTGCCCGCCTGGGCCCAGGGTGACACCGGCCTGGTCGCCATCGTCGGCGGCGGCCTGCTCCACGACAAGTACTTCCCCTTCGTTGATCGCGAGGAGAAGCCGACCGAAAAGCTGGCCCTCGACGTCATCCTGTCCAAGCGCGAGCTCGGCGGCCACGGCGCGGTCAAGGTGCCCTTCGTGCCCGACAACTCCATCCTGATCACCCGCTTCGACAACCTGTCGATCTACGAGCAGGAAAACACCCGTCGCCGGACCATCGTGGACAACGCCAAGCGCGACCGGATCGAGACCTATGAGTCGGTCAATGAGGCCTATGTCGTCGAGGACTACGACTACGCCCTGCTGATCGAGAACATCCAGTTCGGCGTGACGCCGGATCCGGCGCCCTAAGCCGCCGCGTCCGTCCTCGTCCCCCTGATCCAGGAGCCTGATCCGTGAAGTCCATTGCCACACTTGCCCGTGAAAAGGCCGAAGCCCGCATCGCGGCAGAGGCTGAGGCTGCCAGTCAGGCCGCCGAGAAGGCGCGTGGCCACAAGAAGGCCAGGCCTTCCCCGGCTGTCCTGGCCGACATGGACCCGCCGCTTCCCCGCGCGGGGCGGCGTCAGCCTTCCCCTGCAGCCCGACGCAAGCACTTCCTGATCGCGGCCAGCGCCGGTCGCATCCTGGCGGCCAGCGGCGTCGATCTGCAGGCCATGGGCGACAATGACAACGGCGCCAACCAGCGGGAGCTGGAAAGCGCGGCCGCGAAGATCATGCTGCAGCTGCAGGAGGACTCGCGTCGCCTCAAGGACATCCAGTCCATCGAGCGCAAGATCGAACTCAAGGCCGAGCTCCTGCCCACCTATGGCGGCTGGATCGACGGCGTGATCAAAGCGGGCAAGGTCGCGGCGGGTCCGCTGGACGAGGTCTTCACCACCCTGATGGCCTGGCGCATCGATGTCGGCGACTTCGAAGGCGCCATGCCGATGATCGAGCATGCGCTGCTGTTCGGTCTCAAGATGCCGGATCGCTTCAAGCGCGCGACCCCGTCCTTTGTGGTCGAGCAGATCGCCGACGCCGCCATCCGTGCCTATGAGACCGGCGAGGACGCCGCCCGCGGCTTCCCCGCGGCGGTCCTGCCCGAGCTCGAGGATCTGATCGAGCTGGTCGACGCCGACATCCACGACGAGATCACGGCCAAGCTGCACCGGGCGCTCGGCCTGGCGGTTCTGGCCGGCGCCAGGGATGACGATGCCGAGGATCTGACCGCGCGTCAGGGCCAGGCGCTGCGCTGCTACCTGCGCGCGCTCGAGCTCAACGAGCGCGTCGGCGTCAAGAAGGACATCGAGAAGCTGCAGCGCGCCCTGAAAAAGGCCGGTGCCGAAGCCGACACACAGCCTCCGGCTGCCGAAACGTCCGAACAGGACGCCCAAGGCGGCTGACACCTTCGCCCCCCGGCGCTCGGCGGCGGGACCGGCAGACGACGGCGTCCCAATCCGCCGATCGTCGCGCCGGTCCCCCACCGCCGTAGACCGGTCCATCTTTCCGCCTCTGGGACGCCATGTCCGGAATCGTCTTCAATCCTCCAAACACTGACGGCACGCCCCCGGTCGAGCCCCCGGAGGCGGATACGGTCGTGTTCGACGGCTGGTGGCCGAATATGAACATCACCGCCGTGCGCGAGGCCATCCGGGTCGACACCAATGTCACTGCTGGCCGCCTGCGGGATGCGGTGTCTCAGGCCATGCTGGACATCGCGACCGCTCTTGCGGACTGGCGCGCGGAACAGGTCGAGCTGGGCCACGCCGGTCTGCAGGACGTACCGGCGCGCATGCAGGTCGACGGCGTCAGTGACTATGTGCTGCGCTTCAATCGCGCGGTCTATTCCGTCGTCGGCGCGGATCTGGCCGAGCGTCAGATCGGCTCGCGCCTGACCTCGGCCGGCGCCGATCGCGCCGAGGAGCTGTCGGCCGACATCTGCATCCACACGCGCAACGTCACCTGGGCTGTCCGGGACTTCCTCGGCCGCACCCGCGTCATCGCCGAGGCGCTCTGATGGCCCGGCTCACATCCGCAATTCGCGTCGAGGCCGAAGCTGGCGAGACCGTGGACGCCCTGGTCTATCGCACCCTGGGCAAGGGATCGCCCGCGGTCGAACAGGTCATGACGGCCAACCCCAACCTCGCGGATCAGGGGCCCTTCCTTACGGCCGGCCAGCGCGTGGTCATCCCTGCGGTCGCCACCACCCCGGCTACCCCGCCCACAATCAACCTGTGGGACTGACATGACCGCTCACCACACCCTTCCGATCAACCCGCCAGTCAACTGGTCGAAGGTCGCCTTCCTCTGGGCCGCCTCGATCACGGTAGCGGGCTGGGTCTTCTTCGGTGCCCAGGGCGAGCAGCGCCTCAAGACGCTCGAGGACCGGACCCAGCCCCTGGCTAATGGCGACTTGGTCGCCGTGCAGCGCGACGTGGCGTGGATCCGCGACCGCCTCGAGAGGGACGCATCATGATCAGCCTCAAGCCCGGTCAGCTGTTCGGTCTGCTGAAGGCCCTGCCCATGGTCCGCTTCGCCCTGATGCTCGGCGGCGGAATGGTGGCCACGGCGCTGGCCGCGCACGTCCAGTGGTGGCTTCAGCACGGGCGCTTTCCTGAGGCCGAAAGCGTCTGGCTCGCCCGCATTCAGGGCGCCACCTGGATGGGCCTGGCCAGCACCTTCATCGTCGCCCTGGTCATGGTCACCCTGGCCTTCGGACGCGCGGGCCGCCTCGGCGTCAAGGCAGGCGGCATCGAACTCGACGTCGACTTCGACAAACCCGAGGAGCCCTGACATGGCGTTTCGATTTTCAGCCCGCTCCCGCTCGCGCATGCAGGGCGTCCAACCAGACCTGATCCGTGTCGCGGAAAGGGCCATCGTCCTGACCGAAGTCGATTTCATGATCACGGAGGGACTGCGGACACCCGCGCGGCAGGCCGAGCTGGTGAAGGCTGGCGCAAGCCGCACCCTGAACTCTCGCCACCTGACGGGTCACGCCATCGATGTCGCGGCCATGATCGGAAGCGAGGTCCGTTGGGACTGGCTCCTGTATCCACGCATCGCGAAGGCCTTCAAACAGGCGTCGAAGGAGCTCGCCATCCCGATCATCTGGGGCGGCGACTGGCCGCGCCTTCGCGACGGCCCGCATTTCGAGCTCGACCGAAAGGTCTATCCCTGATGCGCGCCAAGGACATCGCCCGCTTCACGCCGGTCCACTGGATCCTGGTCGCGGTCGCCTCGATCGCCTTTGCCGTGGTCAGCGTCCAGATCCTCAGCGGCCTGGGCTTTCGCTGGGATCCGTTCAACGTGACGGAGCGACGTGCCGAGGTGGCCGAAGGCAAGGCGGCGGTCGCAACCGTGGACAGCGCTGCCCGCTCCGCCGAGGCCACTGGCGCCCGCGCCACCACGCGCCTGGTCGAACGCGGTGCCGCCGATCACGCGGCCGCCGACGCGATCGCGCATGACTTTGCCCTTCAACGTGAGGCCCAGGCCGATGAAACGATCCCTCTTCCTGACGATGGCGCTGCTTTGCGCGATTCCTGGCAGCGGTTGTGCGACCTTCGCCCGTCCGTCTGTGCCGGTCACGGTGACGCCGCCCCGGCGCGAGATACCGGAGAGCGCGCGCCAGCCGTGCCGCCTGCTTGAGCTGCCGAGCAAGCTGTCCGCTGACACCCTCGAGCAGCTGCTGGTCGATCAGGCCGTCGCCCTCGTCCACTGCGACATCGCCCGGCAGACTGCCGTCGACGTCCACGCCGGCGAACATGCCGACGAGGATGAGTGGCTGCGCTCGCTCGGGGTCGAGCCGTGAAGAAGCCGCACACGCTGCGCGCCGCCCTGGTCGAAGCGCTTGATGCGCGCCACGGCCTGCGCACAGACCCCTACCGCCTGCAGATGGCGGCGACCAAGCTGGGTCTGTTCGCCTCGGCCCGGCCGGGCCAGGCGTTCGAGTACCGCTACACGCTCGAGATCGCCATGCTGGACTTCGCCGGCGACCCGGCCGAGGTCTCGGTTCCGCTCCTGCTCTGGATCCAACGCTGGCAACATGACCTGATCTCCAGCCCGGAGGCCACGGCCCGCGGCATGGATCTGACGTTCGAGCTGCTCGACGAGGACAAATACGACATTCACATCGACCTCAGGCTGACTGAGGCCTACCGGTTCGAACCGCGCGCGGGCGGCGGCCATGACCTGGTCTATCTCGAACCGCCCGAGCCGCTCGCCATGGAAGACGGTCCGCCTCTGCATATCGTCTATCTGGACGATGCTGTGATCGCCCGCTGCGAAGAGCATCCCGAGGTCACCTGATGGCCGAGGACCTGGCCCAGCTGCACGAGATCGCCGCCGCCTGCCTCGCCGCGCTTGAGGCGCCGGCGCGCACCCGCCTGCTTCGGCGGATGTCCGGCGACATTCGTCGCGTTCAGCAGCGCCGCATGGCGGCCCAGCGCGCGCCCGATGGATCCAGCTGGCCCAAGCGCAAGCCGCGACGCACCGCCAAGCCCGCGACCCGGCCCGTCCGATTCCTCTATCCATCTGGCGGGTCCGGCCCGCCGCGTCTGGTCGATATGCGCAGCTGGCGCCAGCAGGGCCAGATGATGGTCGGCTTCGACCGTGAGGCCGACGGCCTGCGCACCTTCAAGAAGTCCCGGGTGATCCGATGGCGCCCGAGGGGCAGGCCGAAACCTCCATAGAGGCCTCAGGCGCCCGAGGGGTGCGGGGCAAGGTGCGCCAGCGTTCCGCGCCCATGTTCCGGGGCCTGCGCTCCAGCCGCTGGCTCAAGGCTGGCGCGGACAGTGAGGCCGCCTGGGTCGAGTTCACCTCGCGCGCGTCCCGCTTCGCCCGGGTCCACCAATATGGCGAACGCGACCAGGTCGCCCCGGACGGCCCCGAGATCGACTATCCGCAGCGCGAGCTGATCGGTTTCGCACCGTCAGACGAGGCCATGTTACTCCACGCCTTCATCGATCACGCCGGCGACGCCTTGGGCTGGGGCCGCAGGGCAGGGCGGTAGTTGCCACTCGCGTTAAAATGGCGCCAACTGCGCGACTGCTCGACTTCGCAAGTCATTGAGGTTCGCCCCTGCCAAAGTTTCGTAAGTCCTCGGAGGAGTTGGAGCTGGAACTTCGAGAGCAGCTGGACGCGCTCCGATCGTCAGCTGCCGGATATGACAGTGGGCAGCTCTGGCAGGCAAAGACCCTAGCCAGCGTCATGTATATTTTGGTGCACGATGGGACTGGGAGAACAAAGTCCCTGCTTGGCCAGCTCGGAATTTTGGCGAAGGCGCGAATGCTGTCTTCGCTCGTGATACCTCCTTCGGTTTCGGGCGGCGCCGTCATTTCGGCGTGGGCATCCCCGCTATTGTTCGTAAGGGTTCGACTCGATGGCGCAACATACGAACCCGTTCTGGGAGATGGGCCATTCCGGGAGCAGTACCGCTGGCTTCCGTTCTCGCGTTGGTACGAGCAGCGCATCTTTCACCCGGTTTCTCAGTTCACGCTTACGCGCAAGAACATGATTTTCATGATGAGATCGCAGGACGGAGGCGCGCACGTCGACGGCCACCGCAGCGATGAGCAGTACGATAGCTACACTCGGTATGGCGACCCACTCATTCGTGTCTCGCGCAGCGGAACTGGGGTCGAACTCGGTCAGCAGGAAGACGGCACGCCGATTCCCAATGCGGCCAGGGCGCTCATGCGCCAGCTGGCATGGGAGCTCGATCAGTCCTTACAGGCCTTGGGCTACTGAGTTGACGGCCATCGGAACGCGTCCGGCTTTGGCCCCAACTTATGAACGGGGCCTGCGCTTCACGCGCTGTCTATGGTTGACCCACCAAAGTCAGAGTATGCACCAGCGTCACAGCATGCGCCGCACTCCTTCGGGGGCGCGGGGCGGTACGTAAGGCGGGAGTATAACTATGGCGGAGCCGATATTCCCGGCCTCCCGCTTGAAGGTGGAGCGCGCGCACGGCTTCATTGCGGAGTTGCAGCGCCTGGTGAAGTCGCACGTCGATCAGAATCCGCCCCTCATAACCCCCATCGATACCTCGGATGGCAAGCACACCTTCGACATAGAGTGGGCAAACCTCGGTCTGCTGCCTGGAGTGATCGTTGGCGACGTGGTCCACAATCTCCGGACGGCACTCGATTTGATGGCATCAGATCTCGCAGCACGGAATGGTCGCAGCAACAAGGACGTGTACTTCCCTGTTGCCGATTCCGAAGAGGCCCTAGAAGGCCGGATCAGCGGCCAAAAGTTTTCCAAGGCGGGAGATGACGCGGTGGAGCTCCTTCGCTCCTTCCGACCCTATAGGGGCGGCGGAAACCTACTTCGCGATCTTCACGACCTCAACAATGCCGACAAGCACACCGCGCTCATTGCGGTACATTCCGACACGGGCATGTATGTCGATTTTAGGCGCGACCCTCAGGACGCAAACAAGCTGATCATCAAGCCAGTGATCGAGCGAGTAGAGATTTACTTCCCGGACGAGGGCCCGCTGGCTGGCGAGCCCATCATCGAGATGCTGAAACAAATGGCAGAACTTGTTGAGAGCATCCTCGAGGCTTTCTCGGCCCTGGTAAAAAGCCGGGATTGATTTGTCAGCACCGCACGGCACAACAGCCCTCGGTCGCCAGCGAGACGCTCGGGCGGTGACAACGGAGGCCCGCTTGTGACCTAGAGGTTTCCGTCCGTGTCCGTCCTCGCCGGCCAGGCCAGCGGCTCGACTGCCGTCAACCTGTCCAAGCTGCCCTTCCCGAAAGTCGTCGAGGCCCTGTCCTTCGACGCCATCGTGGCCGAGGCCAGGCAGCTGCTGATCGACGCCATGGCCGAGGACAGCCCGGAGGCGGGCGCCGCGATGGCCCAGGTGCTGGCCCTGCCGTCCGAGCCGCTCGTCAAAATCATCCAGATCTTCGCCTATCGCGAGCTGGGCCTGCGCCAGCGGGTCAACGATGCTGCCCGGGCCGTCACGATCGCCTATGCCGTGGGGTCCGACCTCGACCACCTGGTCGCCCTGCTCGGCGTGGAGCGTCTGGTCATTGTGCCGGCGTCCGGCGACGGCCTCGTCCCGGCCGTCATGGAAGACGACGATGCCTTGCGCCGGCGCGCGCTGCTGGCGCCTGAGGCCTATTCCGTGGCCGGGCCCGAGGGCGCCTATGTGTCCAAGGCTCTCGACGCGTCCGGTGATGTCCTGGACGCCAGCGCCACCAGCCCGTCGCCCGGTGAGGTGCTGGTCACGGTCCTGTCCCGCCTCGGCAATGGTGTGCCGGATCAGGCCCTGCTCGACACGGTCGAGGCCTATGTCTCGGCCGAGGACGTCCGCCCCCTGACCGATCAGGTGACCGTTGCCGCAGCCCAGGTGCTGACGTTCGGGGTCGAAGCCACCCTGACCACCTTCGCGGGGCCGGACGCCTCGGTCGTGGTGTCGGAAGCGCTGGCCCGTCTCGATGCCTATCTGGCTGCCTGCTTCCGGCTCGGCCGCGACGTCACTCGATCCGGGATCATCGCCGCTCTTTCCCCCGAGGGCGTCCAGGACGTCGACCTGATTTCTCCCGCGGCCAATGTCGTTGTTACCCGTACCCAGGCGGCCCGCTGCACGTCGATCGACGTCACCCACGCCGGCCTCGGGGAATAGCCATGCCCCTGGTCCGCGACAGCCAGTGCTTGGCACCCGAGAACTCCACTGCGCTCGAGCTCGCGGTGGAGCGTCTGACGCGCCGCCTTGATGCCGTGCCGGTTCCGCTCCGGGATCTCTGGCGACCCGACACCTGCCCGATCGAGCTCCTGCCCTGGCTGGCCTATGCGCTGTCGATCGACAGCTGGAATCCGACCTGGCCGGAAGGCGTCAAGCGCAACGTGGTTGCGGCCGCCATCGAGATCCAGCGCAAGAAGGGCACGGCCGGCTCAGTCCGCCAGGTCGTCGCGGCATTCGGCGGTCAGATCGCCCTGCGGGAATGGTGGCAACAGGACCCTCCGGGCGACCCCTACACCTTCGACCTGGTGCTGACCCTGAACGGGGAGGGCGGCCAGCCGGCCACGGCCCGGTTCGTCGAGGAGGTCATCGACGAGGTCGCCCGGACCAAGCCAGTGCGCGCCCATTTCACCTTCACCCAGGGCCTCGCGGCCCAGGGCGGTCTCGGCCTCGCCGCCGCCGTGCGCGCCGCCGACTTTGTCCGCCTGCAGCTTGAGGCCGCCTGATGCCCGGATTGCCGATCACCATCACCAATGCCGGGCGCGCCGCCCTGATCAATGCCCAGAACATGGGCACCACCGCGCTGACGATCAGCCAGGTGGCCCTGACCTCGGCCAATCTGACTGGCTCCGACTTTGCCGCCATGACTGCACTCCCCAGCGAGCTCAAGCGGCTTGGCACCTTCGCTGGCGATGTCGTCGCGGATGACACCCTGCACCTGACGATCCGGGATGAATCCACCCAGGTCTACAATCTACGCGGCTTCGGCCTGATCCTCTCGGATGGCACCCTGTTTGCCGTCTACGGACAAGCGGCGCCGATCGTCCAGAAGTCCGCAGCCTCCATGATGCTGCTGGCGGTTGACGTCGTCCTCGCCAGCCTGACCACGGCTATGATCGAATTCGGCAACACCGACTTCATCAATCCGCCGGCGACGGTCGACCGCCCGGGCGTGGTCGAACTCGCTGATCAGTCCGAGACGGACGCGGGCATCCGCTCCGATGTCGCAGTCGTCCCGTCCCGGCTCAAGGTGTTGCTCACCTCCCTGCTTGGGACCAAGGCCGACGCCGCCCACAACCATGATGCGGGCCACGTCACGACCGGCGTCTTCAACGTCCTGCGGATCCCTGACCTGGCCATGGCCAAGATCACGGGTCTGGCGACGGCTCTGGCGGGTAAGGCGGACACGGCACACAATCATGATGCTGGCCATGTCACGACCGGCGTCTTCAACGTCTTGCGGATCCCCGATCTGGCTATGGCCAAGATCACCGGACTGGCCACAGCCCTCGCGGGCTATCTCCCCAAAGTTTCAGGCACCTCGACTTTCCTCGAGACAATCACCACGGGCCTCAGCATGTCGGCCGCGCAGGGCGCGGCCGGGCCGGGTGGTTGGGTTCGAACTTTCAGTATCGGGGCGGGTACGAACGAGAGTGCCCGCTTCCACTTCGGCAGCCAGGGCGGTTCGACCGGGCCCTCCTTCGGCTATATGGCCATTTCCAACAGCCTCGGGCACAGCGAGACCAATGCGCTGAGGGTCTATTCGACCTATGCGGCCTGGGCCGGGAACCCGCTCTGGCATGCCGGCAATTTCGACCCGGCCACCAAGGCCGACGCCTTGCACTCGCATGACTGGGCCCAGGTGACGGGCAAGCCGGTCCTTCTTCAGTTCGTCAGCTCGCTCGGCACCTCGGGCTCTGATCTCAACCTGTGTGTGACACCGGGCTTCTACCGCCAGCCTCTGGACGCTGGCGCGACGGACGGAACCAACTACCCGGTCGGGGCTGCAGGCATGATCGAGGTGCTGGCCCAGGGCGACCAGATCGAGCAGCGCTATACGCGCCCGTCCAGCGGGGATGTATTCCATCGGGGGGCGCTCGCGGGGGTCTGGTCTGGCTGGCGCAAGTTCTGGGACAGTGGCAATTTCGATCCGGCGTCAAAGGCAAATGCCGCCCACAACCATGCGGGCGAGGATATCACCTCGGGCACGGTGCCGCTGGCGCGGCTCCCGAACCTCCCGGCCAGCCAGACGAACAGCGGCGTCTTCGATCCTGCCCGGATCCCGGCGCTGGCCATGTCGGCTATCACAGGTCTGGTCGCCGCCTTGGCAGGCAAGTCGGACACCGGGCACGCTCACTCGGGTGCGGACATCACCTCCGGCACCGTGCCGCTGGCGCGGCTCCCGAACATCCCGGCCAGCCAGACGAACAGCGGCGTCTTCGATCCTGCCCGGATCCCGGCGCTGGCCATGTCGGCTATCACAGGTCTGGTCGCCGCCTTGGCAGGCAAGTCGGACACCGGGCACGCTCACTCGGGTGCGGACATCACCTCCGGCACCGTGCCGCTGGCGCGGCTCCCGAACATCCCGGCCAGCCAGACGAACAGCGGCGTCTTCGATCCTGCCCGGATCCCGGCGCTGGCCATGTCGGCTATCACAGGTCTGGTCGCCGCCTTGGCAGGCAAGTCGGACACCGGGCACGCTCACTCGGGTACGGACATCACCTCCGGCACCGTGCCGCTGGCTCGGCTCCCGAACATCCCGGCCAGCCAGACGAACAGCGGCGTCTTCGATGCTGCCCGGATCCCGGCCTTGGCAATGTCGGCCATCACCGGCCTCGTCGCCGCGCTGGCGGGCAAGTCCGATACCGGGCACGCCCATTCCGGGGCCGACATCACCTCGGGCACCGTGCCGCTGGCCCGGCTCCCGAACATCCCGGCCAGTCAGACGACCAGTGGCACCTTCGACGTCGCGCGCATCCCGAACCTGACGGCGTCCAAGATCACGGACCTGCTCGACCTCGTCTGGCCCGCTGGAAAGCTGCACCTGTTCGACATGGCGGCAGTTCCGGCAGGCAACCGCTGCCTCGTCGCCAATGGTGCGGTCGTGTCGCGCACCACCTATGCCCGTCTGTTCGCCGCCATCGGCACCCGATATGGCGCAGGCGACGGCGCGACCACCTTCCAGATCCCCGACTGGCGGGGCGTCTTCTTCCGAGGCCTGGACAACGGACGCGGCCTCGACGCAGGCCGTGCTCTGAGCACCGGCACCTATCAGGCCAGCCAGAACCTGTCGCACCGTCACTCGGTCCCGACCCGCAGCTCAAACGGAACGGATGAGGGCTACGTCGAGGACACCGACTCCGGCGGCGTCGTCCGGACGGTCTTCACCGGATATGAGGGCGGCAGCGAAGCCCGCCCGGTCAACGAGGCCCTTCTGGCCTGTATCTCTTACTGAGGCGCGCCATGCTCATCTACCACTACGACCCCGCTACAGGCCTGTATCGCGGCGCCGGTATGGCCGAGGCCGATCCCATGGAGCTCGAGCTGGCGCGGCAAGCTGCCCACGATCCGCTGGCCGCTGCGGCGCGTGAGGCCTATTCGGCCGCATACCAGCAGGCGCTGTCGGATTTTGCCGATGCCCCGCGCACAACCCTCGACCAGCTGGACCAGGCCGAACAGGACCTGGACGCCGCCATTGGTCAGGCCATGCAGATCCGCGACGCCGCTCTGGCCGACGCCTCCGCAGCCGCCGCCCGGGTGAGACCCGAGCACTGGCTGATCCCTGCCAACGCCACCACGGTGGCGCCGCCTGCTTTCAGCTTCGACGAGGAGGCCGTCTTCGAGGATGGCGTCTGGAACGTGCGCCCGGCCACCTCTGGCGCCGATGATCCCGATCTCGAGCCCGACGAGGTTTTGCTGGCCCAGGCGGTCAGGTCCGACCGGGCCCGCCGCATCACCCGGGTTCGCTGGATCATCGACCGGCACCGGGACGAGCTGGCGCTGAGGATCACCACGACGCTGACGGCCGAGGACTATCAGGCCGTGCTGCGCTACATTCAGGACCTGCGCGACGTGCCTGAGCAGGGTGGCTTCCCGCACACGATCAGCTGGCCCGAGCTGGACGAAAGCCTGACCGCCATCGGCTGACGCCCTTTTGTGCCGTGCGGTGCTGACAACACCACGCCCCTGCGATGTTGCGCGCGCTGCGCCATCGTCCGCAACCTATGACCCGCCCCGCTTTCCAACGCCCGGCCGCCGACTCCGATCGTCTGATCGGGTCGCTCCTGCGCGTCGGCACCGTCCAGTCTATCGACCTCGAGGCGGGCAAGGTGGTCGTGGCAATGGGCGAACAGACCACTCCGCCGATCGACTGGCTGATGCCGGTCGGCGACACCACCATCTGGATCCCGCCGACGGTCGGCCAGCAAGTCCTGGTGATCGCCCCCGAAGGCGACATCGAGCAGGGCATGGTGCTGAACGGCCTGCCGTCGTCTGCCTTCGCGCCGCTGTTCCTCGGTCAGGCCAATGCCATCCGCTTCCGGGATGGTGCCCAGGTCTCTTACGATCCGGAGGAAGAGCACCTTCAGGTCGAGACGCCCGGCCGCGTGACCATGACGGCCCCGGGTGGCGTCACCATCATCGGCGACACCACCATCACCGGCAATGTTTCCATCGACGGCGACACCGCCATCACCGGCAATGCCACCGTGGACAAGAAGGTGACCGCTACCGAAGACGTCGTCGTCGACGTCCCCGGTGCACCCAAGAGCCTCAAGTCGCACGTCCACACCGGTGGCACGATCTCCGGCAAGACGGGAGCGCCCGTATGACCGGCATGTCCCGAACCACTGGCCGCACCCTGGACAGCCGCAGCGCCGCGCACCTCGAGCAGTCGATCGGCGACATCCTGACCACGCCCGAGGGCAGCCGCGTGATGCTTCGCCCGTATGGCTCACGCCTGCCGGATCTGGTCGACCAGCCCGACAATCCCCGCACCCGTCTCGCCATCTATGCCGCGACGGCCATGGCGCTCCTCAGGTGGGAGCCTCGCGTCCAGGTGACGCGGGTGACGCTCGAGCGGCCACGCCCGGGCGCGCTTCATCTTCGCATCCTCGGCCGCCGCGTGGATCTGCCCCGGCCCGAGGGCTTCGACTTCGCCTATCCGCTCCGCCCCGCTTCGTCCGCCGCCTGATCGCCCTGTGATCGCCTCCTGCCCGACCTGAAGGAACCCCCATGGCCCTGACCCCTCGCACCCACGGCGTCGCCATTACTGCCGCTGCCCTCGGCGCGGTTGCCCTGATCGTCAATCCGCTGTCTGTCTGGGGCATTGTCGCCACGGCTCCGGATGCCGTCGGCCTCGGCCTCAACACCCCGATCCTGGTCCAGGACCTCGAGGCCACCATCGCCGCCACGGGCGAAGCCGGTACCGCCTCCCGGGCCCTTCGCGCCATCGCCGACTTTGGCCGCTCGACCGGCGTCCTCATCCTCGTCGAGGAAGGGGAGGGCGCGGACCCCGAGGATATTGCAGCCGATCAGGCCGCAAACGTGATCGCTGGGCTCCAGAAGCTGCTGCTGGCCGAGCAGGCCGTGGCCGTGCGCCCGCGCATCCTGGCCGCGCCCGGGCTCGACGATGCCGCCGTCACTGCGGCCATGGGCGTTGTGGCTGCCCAGCTGCGCGCAATGGCCTATGCCCGCGCCATCGGCGCCACCCCGGCCGAGGTCTACACCTACCGCCAGACCTATTCGACGCGCGAGCTGATGCTGATCGATGGCGACTTCAACGCCTTCGACGCCCTGGCCGAGGCCGAAGTGGTCAGCTTCGCCACCGCCCGGGCCGTGGGCGCCCGCGCCTGGCTGGACCGCGCGGTCGGCTATCACAAGACGATCTCCAACGTGGCCGTCCCCGGCGTTCTGGGCCTGACCAACCCCCGCACCTGGGATCTGCAGTCGGCCGACACCGAGATCGGCCTGATCAACGGCGCGGACGTCACCGGCCTGATCCGGCGCAACGGCTTCCGCTTCTGGGGCAACCGCACCTGCTCCGATGATCCGCGCTACGCCTTCGAGAGCGCCGTCCGCACGGACCAGGTGCTGCGCGACACCATCGCCGAAGGCGTCTTCCCCTACATCGATCAGCCGCTCCGCCAGTCGCTGGCGATCGACATCATCGAGAGCCTGAATGCGCTCGGCCGGCGCGAGGTGTTGGCCGGTCGTCTGATCGGGTTCGAGGCCTTCCTGGCCGAGGGCAATACGCCCGAGCTGCTGGCCGCCGGCAAGCTCAGGATCGGCTACCGCTTCACCCCGTGCGCCCCGCTCGAGGAGCTCGGCATCGCCCCCGAGATCACGGACGAATTCTACGCCGACTTCGCCGAGCTGGCCGGCGCCGCCTGATCTCGCCCCGCCGCGTCTGAGCCCTTCCAACCGCCCTTCCAGGAACACCCGCCATGCAACTGCCCCGTCAACTCAAGGACATGAGCGTCTTCAACGCCACCGAGTCCTTCGCCGGCCAGGCGACCAAGTTCACCCGGCCCAAGCTGGCCATCAAGACCGAGGAGTATCGCGGCGCCGGCATGCTGGGCACCGTCAAGCTGGACATGGGGCTGGAAGGCCTCGAGGTCGAACACGAGTACGGCGGCGACATGCCCGAACTGAACCGGGAATTCGGTTCGACCGACATCGATGGCAGCCAGCTGCGCTTCGCCGGCGCCTATCAGAACGACGCGACCGGCCGCTATGACGACGTCCAGATCGTCGTGCGCGGCCGTCATACCGAGATCGATTCCGGTACGGACGAGGTCGGCGCCAAGTCGGGCACCAAGTACAAGACGGCCTGCACCTACTACAAACAGACCCGCAACGGCCGGGTCGAGTTCGAGATCGACACGATCGCGGGCACCTTCATCGTCGACGGCGTCGACCGCCGCGCCGAGCTGCGCCGCATCATCAACTGATGACGGCGGGGCGCTTCCTTCCTCCGATCGCGGCCGCGCTCGAGCGCCAGCGCCAGGACGATATCGCAAGTCGTCAGGCCGCCGATCGCCACTTTGATCGATTCATGGCCGCGCTGACGCGGCGAACCAGTGACCCTCAAGCCGTGAGCGACCGCGTCGCGAACATAGGGTCAAACATGCGGGACACCTCCAATGGACACGAAAACCGAACCCAAGCCTGAGGCGCCAGCCTCGGCCGAGACCGCCGCTCCTGCGGAAAAGGCCCGATCGGGCACTGACAAGACGGGCCGCCCCTGGGCTCTGGTGACCCTCGATAACCCCCTCGACCGGGGAGGCACTGAGGTTGTCGATATCACCGTCCGCAAGCCGCGCGGCGGAGATCTGCGCGGCACCAAGCTGACCGAGCTCTACGCGGGCGACGTCGTCGCCATGTCGATCGTCCTCCCCCGGGTCACCGAACCCATGATCCACCGCAATGAGATCATGGAAATGGACGGAGAGGACATCGCCCAGCTGACCGGCGAGGTGATCCATTTTTTGCTGACGAAGTCGCAGCGGCGGGAGGCCTCCCTGACCGAGTAGAGGACGCCTTCGCGGACATCATGTTCGTGATGCACGGCTGGTCGAGGGAGGCCTTGGAGGCCCTCGACCTGGCCGACCTCTCAGAAGAGCGGGAGCGCGCGATCGCCCTGTGGAACCGGGTCAACGGCCCGAAGGACGAATGACGCATGGACCGCAATCTTCGCCTCAACCTGATCTTCAAAGCCTCTGGAAACGCGAAGACTTTCCTTCAAGGCGTCAAGGGCGAGAGTGACCGGACGTCCAAAGCGCTCGGCGCCGCCCGCGAGCGCGTCACGGATCTGCAGAAGAGCGTCCGCAACATCGCCGCCTACAAGCGCCTGCAGGGCGAACTGGGCCAGACCCAGGCGCGGCTGGCCGAGGCCCAGAAGGAAGCCCAGCGGCTCGGCCAGGCCCACGCCTCGGCCGACCGTCCGACCCGTCAGCTGACACGCGCCCTCGAGATTGCCCGCGACAAGGTGCGCGGCCTCCAGGAGCAGGAGCAACGTCGGCGGCTCGGACTGCAGGATCTTCGGGGATCACTGGCCGAGGCGGGTATCTCGACCAAGAACCTCAGCGGCCACGAGATGCGGCTGGCCCGCGAACTGCGTGTGGCCAATGGCGAGCTGCGCGAACAGGCGCGCCAACTCGAGGTCGTGGCTGCCCGTCAGCAGCGCCTGTCGGCCGCCCGCACGCGCTACGACAGCACCCAGCAGCTCGCCGGCACGATGCAGGGCGCCGGCATGTCGTCGGTCGCCGCGGGTGGAGCCCTGGCCGCACCCATGTTCATGGCGGGCCGGGAGGCCATGTCATTCGAGGACGGTATGCTGGACGTGGCCAAGGTCGTCGACTTCGAGACGCCCCAGCAGTTCCGGCAAATGTCGAACGATATCCTCGACCTCGCCACGCATATTCCCATTGCGACTGAGGGCCTGACCGCCATTGTCGCAGCGGCGGGACAGGCCAGCATTCCCCGAGCGGAACTGCTGGGGTTCGCCGAAGACGCCGCCAAGATGGGCATCGCCTTCGATACGACTGCCGAGCAGTCCGGGTCGATGATGGCCACCTGGCGGACGGCCTTCCGCATGACCCAGCCCGAAGTGCGCGGCCTGGCAGATCAGATCAACTATCTGGGCAACACCGGCCCGGCCACCTCCATGCAGATCTCGAATATCGTTACCCGCATCGGCCCGCTGGGGGAGGTCGCCGGCATGGCGGCGGGCGAGATCGCTGCCCTCGGCTCAACCATGGCCGGGATGGGGCTCAGCGATGAGATCGCCGCGACCGGCATCAAGAACACTGTGCTGGCCCTGACCAAGGGCGAAGCGGCCACCCGCATGCAGCGCCAGGCCTGGAAGGCCCTGGGCCTCGACGCCGTTACGGTGGCCAGGCAGATGCAACAGGACGCCGGCGGTACGATCCTCGACGTGCTGGGCCGGATCTCGAAACTTGCCCCCGATCGCCAGAGCGCCATCCTCACCCAGCTGTTCGGCTCGGAATCGGTTGGCGCGATCGCCCCCATGCTGACCAACCTCGAGCTCCTCGAGGAGAACCTCGGCAAGGTGGCGGACAGCAGCCTTTACGCCGGCTCGATGCAAAAGGAGTTTGAATCGCGCGCGAAGGCGGCGTCGAACGCCGTCCAGCTCGGCAAGAACGCCATCAAGGCGATCGGCGTCGAGATCGGGACGGCCTTCCTGCCCCAGATCAAGGCCGGGGCGATGTGGGTGCGCGACACCACGAACCGCTTCCGGGTCTTTGCTCAGGCCCACCCCGGGCTGATCAAGGTCGTCGGCACCCTGGTCGCGGTTCTCGCGGCGGGCCTCGTCGTGTTCGGCGGGCTGGCCATGGCCGCGGCGGCCGTCCTCGGCCCCTTCGCCCTCCTGCAGCTGACCCTGACACAGACAGCGGTCCTGTTCGGGCCGGTCCTCACCGGCCTGAAGCTGATGACCATGGGGGTCTGGAGGTTCACCGCCGCCCTGCTGGCAAACCCCATGGTGCTGATCGCCACCCTGATCATCGCGGCCGTCGCGGCCGTGGCCTATGTGATCTATCGGAATTGGGGCCGGATCGGGTCGTGGCTCAAGGGCCTGTGGGACGGCATCACGCGCACGGTCAGCGGCGGGCTGGGCCTGATCAAGGCCTACATCCTCAACTTCACCCCGCTCGGCTTCGTCATCCGCAACTGGCAGCCGATCGTCGGCTTCGTGCGCGCCCTGTGGAACCTGATCGGCCAGGCCGTCGGCCTCGGGCTCGACTATGCCAAATACCTGCTCGCCCGGTTCTCCCCGATGTCCCATGTCCGCAAGGCCTGGTCTGGCGTCACCGGTCACATCGCCGGCGTCTGGGCAGACGCGAGGGGCGTCGTGGGCAAAGGGCTCTCGGTGATCGGCCAAGGCCTCCTGCGCTTTACCCCGCTCGGCTTCATCGTCCGGAATTGGGATGCGATCTCGGGCTTTCTGCTGATGGCCTTCGACCGCTATCGGTCGACGGTCCAGTACGGCCTTGAGGCCATCGGGCAGCTGCTTCTCCGGTTCACGCCCCTCGGCTTCATCATCAGCAATTGGGGGCCGATCTCGGGCTTCGTCGTCGCGCTGTGGAACAGGGTGCGCGGCGCCGTGTCCTCCGGCATCGATGCGGTGCGGAACGTGATCCGCGCCTTCAATCCGCTCGAGGCGTTCAAGTCGGCCTTCGCCAACCTGTGGACCTGGCTGCAAGAGCTGCCCGGCAGGCTGCTGAAGGCCGGTGCGGACGCCATGGACGGCTTCGCCCGGGGCATCCGGGGCAGGCGGGCCGAAGTCCAGGCCGCGACGGCCGAGGTCGCCCGCGTGCCCGAGGCTACAACCCGGCGCGTCACCCAGACCCGCTCGCCCTCGCGCGTCATGATGAATGTCGGCCGGGACGTCATGTCCGGCTTCACCCTGGGCCTCGGCCAGGACCGACGCGGCCCGGCCGGCGTCATGGCCGGCGCGGCCGCCGCCCTGATCGCCGCCGGTGCGGTCAACATGCCCGGCGTCAGGGCAGGGGAGATCGAAGGGGCCGAGCGTGATGCCTTCGAAGCGGCCGCTGCGTTCGGCAGGGGTGATGCGACCGGCGTCGCGCGCCCGGCGTTCGACACGGGCCCCCGACTGACCGCACGCGCTGCGACCACGCCTGCGACCAGCGCGAGGCCCGCGGGGCCGCCCGCGATCGGCGAACTCAAGATCACCATCGTCCAGAGGCCGGGCGAGGACGCCGAGGCGCTGGCTCGCCGCGTGGCCGAGCTGCTCCGTAAACCGGACCTCTCGAGCTTCTCGGATGATCCCGACTATGGAGAGGCCTGATGTCTGACGCGGCCATGCTGATGTCGCTTGGGATGTTCGGCTTCTCGATCGACAGCGCCCTGTTTGACCGGTTGCGCCGCCGGCGCACCTGGCGGCATCCGACAAACGAACGCGTCAATGCGCGGGCGGCGGGCCAGTTTGCCGGGCCTGGCGATGATCTGATCGAGCTTTCGGGAATCCTCGCCCCCGGCCAGATCGGCAAGAAGGATGCCCTTGAGGAGCTCGCTGCCATGGCCGACACCGGCCAGGCCTGGACGCTCGTCGACGGCGAAGGCTTCGTCTACGGCGCCTTCGTCATTGAGGGTCTGGACGAGGGCAAGAGCAACTTCATCGCGGGCGGCATCGCCCTGCAGACGGACTTCAGCCTTCAGCTTCGGCGCATGCAGGATCCAGAAGGGCAGGACGCCCCGGCCGAGGCCGTGACGTGACGGCCCCAGGCTATGTCCATCGCCAGGCGGCCTATGACCTGGTGGTCGACGGCAAGAGCATCAGCGGCGACGTCTATCCCCGCCTGATCAGCCTCGGCCTGTCCGAGCGGCGTGGCGCCGATGCTGACGAGCTCGAGATCGTGCTGGACGATTCCGATGGCCGCGTGGCCATTCCCCCGGCCGGTGCCGAGATCTCGCTCAAGCTGGGCTGGCGCGACCTGGTCGACGGAGGTTCGACCACCCTGATCGACAAGGGCATATTCAAGGTCGATGCGCGCCGGCACTCAGGCACGCCCGATCGCCTGACGATCCAGGCCCGGTCGGCTGACCTGACCCGTGCCTTCCGCACCCGGCGCACCCAGACCTGGACGGAAACCACGCTGGGTCAGGTGCTGGCCGACGTCGCCGGCAGGAACGGCCTGCAGGCCATCGTCGCGGACGACAAGGCGGCGATCGAAGTTGCGCATCTGGATCAGGAGCGGGAAAGCGACAGTGCCTTCCTCGCCCGCCTGGGGCGGCTTCATGATGCCGTGGCCACCATCAAGGCCCGCCGCCTGCTGTTCGCTGCGGTTGGGTCCGGTGAGACGCCGGGCGGCACGGCCATTCCGCCGGCGTCTCTCACGCGCAGCGACGGGGACCGGCACGACTGGGAGGCGGCCGAGCGGGACACCTATTCCGGCGTCATCGCCGTCTGGCAGGATCGATCGGCCGCCACGCGCAAGGAAGTCCTGGTCGGTTCGTCCTCTAACCCCAAGCGCCTCGGCAGGATCTACGGATCGGAGCGGACGGCCCGCCGCGCGGCCGAGTCGACGTTCAAGCGCCAGTCTCGATCCGGCGCACGCTTCAATCTCAGTCTCGCCCGGGGCCGTCCGGACCTGTTCCCGGAACAGAAGCTCTCCCTGTCTGGCTGGAAACCGCAGATCGACGCCGCCGATTGGCTCATCGTCGAGACGCGCCACACCCTGAGCGGCAGCGGCGGCCTGACCACCAGCCTCAATCTCGAGCTCGGCGGCTCCCGTTCATCCCCGGGCTGAGCCCGCCCGCCGCCATAACTCACGGTTCTTTTATTCTGACGGCAGGGAAGGTTTCTGTTATGACAAGCGCAGGGGCAAAGTCGGGGTCAAACATGCAAGACACGCCCACTGCGGCCGCCTCGAGCGGTGGCAGGTTCTCCAGTGATCACCAGCCCGCGGCCTTCAAGGAGCCCGGGCGGCGCTTCGGCAGCCACATCCAGACCAAATGCCCGCACTGTCGCGCACCCGCCAAGGTGCGCAGCTCCAAGGAGCTGACGCCCTTGTTCAAGGAGCTCCGCCTGCAGTGCACGGATCTCGAGTGCGGCCACACCTTCGTCGCCAGCCTGACGATCGACCGCACGATCGTGGCGTCGGCCCGCCCCAACCCGGCGATTCGCCTGCCGGTCGGCAACGCGAGGCCGACAGCGCCGGCGAACGACATCTGACCCATCCGGGTCGTCGATTCCGGAACATCCAGGCGACAAAAGTTGGAATGGGGATCAGGAGCGAGTTGGAATGGCTACTCGCCCAAAAAGGCGGGCGCGCCACTTAATCCTGAATTTGCTAAGGAAAAAGTGGCGCGAGTGACGGGGCTCGAACCCGCGACCTCCGGCGTGACAGGCCGGCACTCTAACCAACTGAGCTACACCCGCGTTTCCCGTTCAGGCGTCGCCGCCCGAAGGAGGGCGTCGTTTAGGCGGGGCCTCGACCGACGTCAAGCGGGTCGAGGCCCCATTTTTTCATCAACCGGCCGGAACTGTTTGAACCGGCGGCGCGGACGTCCCGGTTGGCTCGGCCGGAGCGGACGGACCGGTCAGGGCTTCGGGCTGTACAGCCACCGCAGGCGGGGGCGGTTGATACCGGACGCTTTCGCCGGGCCCAAGGGGGAGCTGGAAGGCGGCCCAAAGGCCCGTCAGGATCGCCCCGGTGATAGAGAAGGCGATCGAATAGGGCAGCATCACCGCCATCAGGCTACCGAGGCCGAACTCTTTCACCCACCGTTGGGCGAAGGTCAGGATAAGCGGGAAGTAGACCATCAGTGGTGTGATGATGTTGGTGGTCGAATCGCCCATGCGGTAGGCGGCGGTCGTCATATAGGGACTGACGCCGACCAGCATCAGCATCGGGACGAGTATGGGCGCGAGGAAGGCCCATTTGGCCGAGGCCGAGCCGACGAAGATGTTGACCAGGGCGGCGACGACCACGATCGAGACCAGCAGGATGAACAACTGCAGCGCGCCGATAGGGTCGGTCGACCCCGGCTCGATGCCCGACAGCAGGCGGATCTGCTCAGCGCCTGCGACCGCCATGATCGGGCCCAGACCTGACCAGTTGAACAAGGCGACGAAGTGGGCCGCGACAAAGGCGAGGACGATATAAGGGCCCATGTCGGCCATGGCCTGTGAGGTCATGCGGACGATGTCGCGATGGCTTCGGATGGTCTTGGCGACGATGCCATAAGCCACGCCGGTCAGCAGGAACATCAGGAAGAAGGCGGCGACCAGCGAGTGGTAGAAGGGCTGAAGGCGCGCAGCCTGGGTTTCACCCTCGGGATCGATGAGGGGCGCCGAGGGCGACAGGACCAGCCAGGCGAACAGGCCGATGACCAGCAGGGCCGCAAGGCCGGCCCAGACGAGGCCTGCACGCTCGCGGCTCTCCAGCGGCTTTTCGGCGTCCTCGATGGGCGCACCGGCAATCGGGGTCCAGGTTCCGAGGCGCGGCTCGACAATCTTGTCGGTCACCCACCAGCCGACCGGGACGAACAGCAGGGTCATGCCCGCGATGAACCACCAGTTGCCGGCGATATTGATCGAGAACGACGGATCGACCAGCTGCGCTGCCGGCTCGGTCAGGCCGAGAAGCAGCGCATCCAGCTGTCCGGGGAAGATGTTGGCCGAGAAGCCGCCGGACACGCCGGCAAAGCCCGCCGCGATCCCGGCGATCGGGTGACGCCCGGCCGCAGCATAAATGGCCGCCGCCAGCGGGATCAGAACTACATAGGCCGCATCAGCCGCGTGGTTGGCGACGATGGCGACGAAGATCACGATCGGGGTCAGCAACGCCCGGGGTGCCTTGGACACACCGGCCTTCATCGCCGACGAGAACAGGCCGGTCCGCTCGGCCACACCGGCGCCCAGCATCACGACCAGAACGTACCCAAGCGGGGCAAACCCGGTCAGTGTTTTCGGCATGTCTTCGAACAGGCGACGAAGATTCTCTCCGGAGAACAGACTTTGGGCCGCGATGACGTCACCCGTGATGGGGTTCAGGGCCTGCCAGCCCTGAGCGGCAGCGAAGACGCTGAATCCCATCAGCCCCAGAATGAGCCAGACAAATATGAAAACCGGGTCGGGCAAGCGGTTGCCCGCCTTTTCCACCCCGTTAAGCAGCCAATTGCCGATACCCATGCGTGGTAACCCCTCGACCTGATCTCCATCCTCTGGTGCCGACCTTGGCAAAGGCCAGGGACCGTGTCGATTCCCGACTGACGCTGCGAACCGTTCTCAAGAAAAACCTTTTGCCGCATGGGTTTGAACCCGGGACGGCTTGGGTCTAGAAAGCGCCGAATCCGCCGTCTCCCCGGTGCGCGAGGCCTCATCTGATGAATGCATTCCTGCTTGAGTATCTGCCGGTCGTGATTTTTCTCGCGATCGGAGCGGTGATCGGCATCCTGTTCATGGTCGGGGCGTGGGCCTTGGCGCCGTCCAATCCCGACTCGGAAAAGCTCTCGGCCTATGAGTGCGGCTTCAACGCCTTTGACGACGCGCGCATGAAGTTCGATGTCCGCTTCTATCTGGTGTCGATCCTGTTCATCATCTTCGACCTCGAGGTTGCCTTCCTGTTCCCGTGGGCTGTCTCGATGTTCGACCTGTCGACGGGCGGAATGATCTTCGCCTTCTGGTCGATGATGGTGTTCCTCGGCGTCCTGACCGTCGGCTTTATCTACGAGTGGAAACGAGGAGCCCTGGAATGGGAGTGATCGTCACCCCGGACGGGCGTCCCGCCAGCCCCGCGTTTGGCCAGGGCGCCCGCTCTACGGTTCAGGGCTATGACCCGAAGATCCACGACAAATTCTTTGAGGCCGTGAACACCGAGGTCGGCAAGGAAGGCTTCCTGACCGCCTCGCTGGACGACGTCATCACATGGGCCCGCACCGGCTCACTGATGTGGATGACCTTTGGCCTCGCCTGTTGCGCGGTCGAGATGATGCAGGCGTCGATGCCGCGCTTCGACATGGAGCGGTTCGGCATGGCCCCGCGCGCCAGCCCGCGCCAGTCGGATCTGATGATCGTGGCCGGCACCCTGACCAACAAGATGGCCCCGGCGTTGCGCAAGGTCTACGACCAGATGCCCGACCCGCGCTATGTCCTGTCCATGGGCAGCTGCGCCAACGGTGGCGGGTATTATCACTATAGTTACAGTGTTGTACGGGGTTGTGACCGGATCGTGCCGGTGGACGTGTACGTGCCAGGTTGCCCGCCGACCGCGGAGGCGCTGCTGTACGGCCTTCTGCAGCTTCAGAAGAAGATCCGTCGCACGGGGACGATCGACCGATGAGCGCTCTGGAAGCCCTGACTGCCATGGAAACGGCGCTGACGCCCCTGGGCACTGAAATGGTCGCCGAGCTGGGCGTCGAGGCCTATGTGGCCCATGGCGAATTGAACCTGGTCGCGGACCGGGACGGGATCGTTGAAGCGCTGACGTTGCTGCGGGATCGCTTCGGCTTTCAGCAGCTGATCGACCTCTGCGGCGTGGACTATCCCGACCGCGAGGCGCGGTTCGAGGTGGTTTATCACCTGCTGTCGCTCACCCGGAATGCACGCATCCGCGTCAAGGTTTCGACCGACGAGACGACGCCGGTCCCCAGCGTCACGCCGGTCTATCCGGCGGCCGATTGGTTCGAGCGCGAGGCGTTCGACATGTACGGCATCCTGTTCTCGGACCACCCGGACCTGCGTCGTATCCTGACCGACTATGGCTTCCAGGGGCACCCGCTGCGCAAGGACTTCCCGATGACCGGCTATGTCGAGGTCCGCTATGACGAGGCCGAGAAGCGGGTCGTCTATGAGCCGGTCAAGCTGAACCAGGAGTTCCGCAACTTCGACTTCCTGTCACCGTGGGAAGGGGCCGACTATCCGGCGCCGGTCCTGCCGGGCGACGAGAAGGCGGCACCGGACAAGGCATGACGCTCATGACCCGCACCGCCATCCGGTCAGCTTCATCGTTCTTCCTGGTGACGTTTTCGACCGCTTTTCTGTTCACGCTGGGGGCCCGGCTGACGGGCTGGTTCACGCGCGCGCCGGAGATCCCGCAGGGCCAGCTACAGGCGCTGGGTGTGTCGATCATGATCGCGGTGGTGTGCCTGGCAGTCGGCGCCGGCATCCGCCGTCTGTCGGCGGGTGAGCTGCAGAGCGCGCTGCTGGGCGCCTCGGCGGTGCTGCTGTCGACGCCGTTGGCGATCGCCGTGCTGACCGGCGACTGGGAGATTTCGACCGCAGCAGTGTCGGGCATGGGGGTTCTGACCCTGGCGCTGGGTTGGCTGGTGGCCCTGACCCGCAAGACCGTGACCCGCGACGAGGATATGTCGGATGGCTGACGACCTGAAAACCACGGCGCCCGCGACGGCTGGAACGACTGTCTTTGACGACATGCCGCTGGAGCATGACGGCCGGACCTCGCACGCGCGCGAGATGGACGAGCGCAAATTCACGATCAACTTCGGACCCCAGCACCCGGCCGCGCACGGTGTGCTGCGTCTGGTGCTGGAGCTGGATGGCGAACTCGTGACGCGGGTCGATCCGCACATCGGCCTGCTGCATCGCGGCACCGAAAAGCTGATGGAAGCGCGCACCTACCTCCAGAACGTGCCCTATCTGGACCGGCTGGACTACGTCGCGCCGATGAATCAGGAGCACGCCTTCTGCCTGGCCATCGAAAAGTTGCTGATGCTGGACGTGCCGTATCGCGCCCAGCTGATCCGGGTCCTGTTCTCGGAAATCGGCCGGATCCTCTCGCACCTGCTGAACGTGACGACCCAGGCCATGGACGTCGGCGCCCTGACCCCGCCGCTGTGGGGTTTCGAGGAGCGCGAGAAGCTGATGGTCTTCTATGAACGGGCCTGCGGCGCGCGCATGCACGCCAACTATTTCCGGCCGGGCGGCGTCCACCAGGACATCACGCCTCAACTGATCGACGACATCGACCGCTGGTGCAAGGAGTTCCCGAAGGCGCTCAAGGACATCGACTCCCTCGTCACCGAGAACCGCATCTTCAAGCAGCGCAACGTCGATATCGGCGTGGTGTCCAAGGAGCAGGCGCTGGCCTGGGGCTTCACGGGGGTGATGATCCGCGGCTCTGACATCGCCTGGGACCTGCGCAAATCGCAGCCCTATGAATGCTATGCCGAGCTGGAGTTCGACGTGCCGGTCGGCAAGAACGGCGACTGCTGGGATCGCTACCTGTGCCGCATGGAAGAGATGCGCCAGTCGGTCCGCATCATGGAGCAGTGCATCCACCGGTTGCGCAACTGCCCCGGCGAGCCGGTGATGGTCGAGGACAACAAGATCGTCCCGCCGCGCCGCGCCGAGATGAAGCGGTCGATGGAAGCGCTGATCCACCACTTCAAACTCTACACCGAGGGCTTCCACACCCCCGAGGGTGAGGTCTACGCCGCCGTCGAGGCGCCCAAGGGCGAGTTCGGCATCTATCTGGTGTCCGACGGGACCAACAAGCCGTATCGCGTCAAGATCTCTGCCCCCGGCTTCCGCCACCTGCAGGCGATGGACTGGATGAATCGCGGCCACATGCTGGCCGACGTTTCGGCCATCCTCGGTTCGCTCGACATCGTGTTCGGCGAGGTGGATCGCTGATGCAGGGCTTTGCCGTCCAGCCGGTTTTCACGACGACGCAGGCGATCTGGTTCGCGGTGCTGCTGACGCTGGGCGTCGCGGTGCAGCTGGCCGTTTCCCCGCGTCGGCGCGCGATCATGGGCGGCGTGTCTTTCGCGGTGGCCTTGGCCCTGGTGACCATGCCGGCGGTGGCCGGGGTGACGCCGGTGCGCGGCGCCTATCGTCTGGGCTATCTGGAAGAGGGCAGCGGCTTTCTGGAGGCCAATCTGCGCTCGCTGGTGTGGATGAGCGGCGCCATCATGCTGGGTCAGCTGATCATGCGGTTCCTGCCGCCGTTCTCCCTGCTGACGCGTGCGCTGCGCGATGCCGGACGGGATGTGTGGAAAGCGCGCATCGGGCGCTGGATGGGGCGCGCGCGATGAGCCATACCCCCCTGAGCGATCTGGTTCGGCAAGGCTGGCAGGTGGTCAGCTATTCCGTCACCGACTCGAGCGGTGAAACCTGGCACCACAACTTCCTTCTGACTCGAAACAGTCAGCACAAGGTTCTGACGGTGCGAAAGAAAATGCTGGGTGACGGCGTCGTCGCCACGGAAATGGAAGTCTGATGAGCGTTCGTCGTCTCGCCAAGGAACAGCCCGCCTCGTTCGCCTTCTCCAAGGCGACCAAGGCCAAGTGCGACTGGTGGATCGCCAAATATCCGGCCGACCGGAAACAGTCGGCGGTCATCCCGATTCTGTGGCTGGTCCAGAAGCAGGAGGGCTGGGTGTCCGAGCCCGCCATCCGCGCCATTGCCGAACTGCTCGACATGCCGACCATCCGGGTGCTGGAGGTCGCGACCTTCTACACCATGTTCATGCTCGAACCCGTTGGCACGAGTGCCCTGATCCAGGTGTGTGGCACCACGCCCTGCATGCTGCGCGGCGCCGGGGATCTGATGGCCGTCTGCAAGAGCAAGATCGGGCCCAAGGACAAACTGTCCGCCGATGGCCGCTTCACCTGGCAGGAGGTCGAGTGCCTGGGCGCCTGTGCCAATGCGCCGATGGCCCAGATCAACGACTATTATTTTGAGGACCTGACCGCCGAGGACATGGCGCAGATCATCGACGATTTCGCCGCCGGCAAGACGCCGAAGCCGGGCAGCCGCGTGGGTCGTGCCAGCTCGGAGCCCGAGGGCGGGGCGCTGACCCTGACCGATCCCAAGCTGTATGACGGCTCGGCCGCCAAACCGATCAAGAAACTGCCGAACTCCGAGCCAGAGAAGGCACCCGCATGACCGACGGGCTTGATCTCGAAACAGAAGCCGGGCGCGCCGCCTATCGCAAGGAGTTGCGGGCCGTCGCCATGCCGGTGCGGACGGCAGGTCTGGCGCTGATCCTGCTGGCCGCCGTGTTCGTGGTCGTGGCGTCGCGCGAAATGTTCGGCCTGACCGAGGACGCCATCGTCGTCGGCTATGGCATGTTGGCGTTCGGCTGGGCGCTTGTGATCACCGCTGTCTTCATCCGCACCCGGCACCACCGGCAGCGCATGCAGACCCTGAACCGTGAGACGTCTCTCTGATGGTCGGTATTCTTCAAGACAAGGATCGCATCTTCACCAACCTGTACGGCCTCCAGGACTGGACGCTGGACGGGGCGAAGAAGCGCGGCGCGTGGAATGCCACGAAGGACATGCTGGATCTCGGCCGCGACTGGGTGATCACCAACGTCAAGAATTCGGGCCTGCGCGGCCGGGGCGGCGCCGGATTCCCGACCGGGCTGAAGTGGTCCTTCATGCCCAAGGAGGTGAAGGACCGGCCGCACTATCTGGTGGTCAATGCGGATGAGTCGGAGCCCGGCACGTGCAAGGACCGCGAGATCATGCGCCATGATCCGCACCTGCTGATCGAGGGCTGCCTGATCGCCAGCTTCGCCATGCAGGCGCACGCCTGTTACATCTATCTGCGCGGCGAATATGTGCTGGAGCGCGAGCGCATGGAGGCTGCGGTCAAGCAGGCCTATGACGCGAAGCTGATCGGCAAGAACAACGTCCACGGCTGGGATTTCGACGTTTATATCCACCACGGTGCCGGGGCCTATATCTGTGGTGAGGAGACGGCCCTGCTGGAAAGTCTCGAGGGCAAGAAGGGCCAGCCGCGTCTCAAGCCGCCGTTCCCGGCGGGTGCCGGCCTGTATGGCTGTCCGACGACGGTGAACAATGTCGAGTCGATCGCGGTGGTGGGTACCATCCTGCGCCGGGGAGCGGAGTGGTTCGCGGGCTTTGGCCGGCCGAACAACACCGGCACCAAGATCATGTCGATCTCGGGCCATGTGAACCGCCCGTGCAATGTCGAAGAGGCGATGTCGATCCCGCTGCGTCAGCTGCTGGAAGACCACTGCGGCGGCGTGCGCGGCGGCTGGGACAATCTGAAGGCCATCATCCCGGGCGGGTCGTCGGTGCCGATGATCACGCGCGAGATGTCTGAGTCCGCTCTGATGGATTTCGACAGCCTGCGTGACATGCAATCGGGTCTGGGGACGGCGGCGGTGATCGTGATGGACCAGTCCACCGATCTGGTGAAGGCGATCGCCCGGATCGCCTATTTCTACAAACACGAGAGCTGCGGCCAGTGCACGCCGTGCCGCGAAGGCACGGGCTGGATGTGGCGTGTGCTGGAGCGGATGGCCGCCGGCGAGGCCGATCCGACAGAGATCGACCTGCTGCTGGACGTCAGCAAACAGGTGGAGGGTCACACGATCTGCGCACTCGGCGATGCCGCCGCCTGGCCGGTGCAGGGTCTGATCCGCCATTTCCGCCACGAGATCGAGGATCGCATCTCGCAGTACCGCAGCCGCCGCGCGAACTTCGCCGGCCATGCGATCGCGGCGGAGTAGGAGATGCGCGCACCCGTTGCCCTGTTGATCGGCGCTCTCGCTCTCGCCGCCTGCGGTGAGCCCGCGAGCGAGCCTGCCGATGCGCCTGCTGCTGCGGCTCCGGCTGCGTCGCCGACCGCGACGGGTCCGTCCGCCACGCCGGTGACGCTGAGCGAGGGGTTGATGGCGACCATCTGCCGGGCGGGTGTCGGCGCGGTCTATGGCCAGCCGGGTGCCGATGTGATGGTGCTGGACCGGGCTGGCGGCCTGATCACCGTGGGCTGGCGCGCGCCGGTCGATGGCGGCCAACTGACCGCCGAGTGCCGGGTTGAGGGCGACCGCGTGCTGTGGCGTCCGTTGGACCGTCCTGTCGCCGGTGAGAACCGCTGGATGGACCAGGCCGGCGATCCGGTGGTCACCTATGCGCTGGACGGCTCGACCCTGACGGTCAGCCAGAGCCTGCCTGATGGAACGAGGACGACGACCGTCGAGGCCGTCACGACTGAAGAAGAGGCCCGCTGATGCCCGTCGCCAAGGTCAACGGCGTAGACGTCGAATTCGAGCCCGGCATGACCGTGCTGCAGGTGGCCGAGCGCGCCGGGGAAGAGATCCCGCGCTTCTGCTATCACGAGCGGCTGTCGATCGCCGGCAATTGTCGGATGTGCCTGGTCGAGGTGAAGCCCGGACCGCCCAAGCCGCAGGCGTCGTGCGCCCTGCCGGCTGCTGACGGCCAGGAAATCTTCACCGAGACGCCGATGGTCAAGAAGGCGCGCGAAGGGGTGATGGAGTTCCTGCTCATCAACCACCCGCTTGACTGCCCGATCTGCGACCAGGGCGGCGAATGCGACCTGCAGGACCAGGCCATGGGCTATGGCCGCGACGGCTCACGCTATGCCGAGAACAAGCGCGCGGTCGAAGAAAAGCACATGGGTCCGACCATCAAGACCTATATGACGCGCTGCATCCAGTGCACGCGCTGCGTGCGCTTCATCACCGAGGTGGCGGGCGTGCCCGACATCGGCATGATCTCGCGCGGCGAAAGCGCCGAGATCACCACCTATCTGGAAAGCTCGGTGAACTCGGAACTGTCGGGCAACGTCAATGACCTGTGCCCGGTCGGCGCCCTGACCCACCGGCCGTGGGCCTTCCACTATCGGCCCTGGGAGCTGAAGAAGACCGAGACCATCGACGTCATGGACGCGCTGGGCTCGAACATCCGCGCCGATGCGCGGGGCGCCGAGGTCATGCGTGTGCTGCCGCGCGTCCACGAGGGCATCAATGAGGAATGGCTGTCGGACAAGAGCCGTTACGTCGTCGACGGTCTGACCACGCGCCGGCTGGACCGCCCGTTCGTGCGCGAGAACGGCAAGCTGCGGGCTGCCAGCTGGGACGAGGCGCTGGGCGCTGTGGCCGACAAGCTGAAGGCGGCCGCGGCCGACCGGATCGGCGTGGTCGCGGGCGACCTGCAGGATGCAGAGTCGATGAAGGCGGCGCTGGACCTGTTCCGCGCGCTGGGCTCGGCCCACACGGATTGCCGTCAGGACGGATCGCCGCTGGGCGGAGACACCCGAGAAGGCTGGCTGTTCAACTCGGGTCTGGCCGGGATTGAGGCGGCGGATGCCGTGCTGATCGTCGGCGCCGATCCGCGCGTCGAGGCACCGCTGCTGAACACCCGCCTGCGCAAGATCTGGCTGAGTGGCCAGGCGGAGGTCGCCCTGATCGGTCAACAGGTCGATCTCAGCTATGATTACAACTGGTTGGGCGCGGGATCGAAGACTCTGTCGAAGCTGCCCAAGGCGGCCACCGACATGCTGTCCAAGGCCGAACGTCCGGCCATTATCGTCGGCGCTGGCGCGCTGGCGGGCGAAAGCGGACCGGCGGTGCTGAATGCGCTGGGCGCGCTGGCGAAGAAGCATGGCGTCGTCAGCGACGGCTGGAACGGCTTCAACATCCTTCACACGGCGGCCAGCCGGGTGGCCGGTCTGGACATGGGCTTTGTCCCGGGCGAGGGTGGCCTGTCGGCCACCGACATGGTCAAGAAGGGCCAGCTGGACGTGCTGGTCCTGCTGGGCGCCGACGAGATCGATGCCTCGGCCTCGGGCGCCTTCACCGTCTATCTGGGCAGCCACGGGGACCGCGGCGCGCACGGCGCCGACGTTATCCTGCCGGGCGCGGCCTATACCGAGAAGTCGGGCCTGTATGTGAATACCGAGGGCCGGGTGCAGATGGCCGAGCGGGTCGTCTTCCCCAAGGGGCAGGCCAAGGAAGACTGGGCCATCCTGCGCGCCCTGTCCGAGCGGGTGGGTCACACCCTGCCATACGACACGCTTGACCAACTGCGCGCCAAACTGATGGCCGATCATCCGACGTTCGGGCGGATCGACTATCTGGCACCGCCGGCGGCCTTCGACCCGTCGAAACTGGGCGTCAAAGGCGATCTGGGCGATGTGGCTTTCGCGAGCCCGATCCGCGACCCCTATCTTTCCAACCCGATCGCGCGGGCCAGCGCGACCATGGCCGAGCTATCCGCCCAGCGGATTGCCCCGGTCGCGATGGCGGCGGAGTAAGCCATGGACAACGGTTTCTGGAACTCGCCCCTCGGCTGGACGCTGGCCTCGACCGGCGCGGCGCTGCTGATCAGTGTCGGCGTGCTGCTGGGCGTCGCCTTCCTGCTGCTGGCGGATCGCAAGATCTGGGCGGGTGTGCAGATGCGCAAGGGCCCGAACGTCGTCGGTCCGTTCGGGCTGCTGCAGTCGTTCGCCGACATGCTGAAGTTCGTGCTGAAGGAAATCGTCGTGCCGGCCGGGGCCGACAAGACGGTCTTCCTGCTGGCGCCGATCATCACCGTCATCCTGGCCTTCATGGCCTGGGCCGTCATTCCGTTTGCCCCTGGCTGGGTGATGTCGGACCTGAACGTCGGCATCCTCTACATCTTCGCGGTTTCGTCGCTGGGTGTGTACGGCATCATCATGGGAGGCTGGGCTTCCAACTCGAAGTACCCGTTCCTCGGTGCACTGCGTTCGGCGGCGCAGATGGTGTCCTATGAGGTGTCCATCGGTCTGGTGATCATCAATGTAATCCTGCTGGCCGGGACGATGAACCTGACGTCGATCGTGACGCAGCAGGACGGCTGGATCTGGAACTGGTTCGCCTTTGGCGGCGGGGCCGGGACCTGGCCGACCGTGCTGATCATGTTCCCGATGGCCATCATCTTCTTCATCTCGGCCCTGGCGGAGACCAACCGCCCGCCGTTCGACCTGCCGGAAGCCGAGTCCGAGCTCGTCGCCGGCTATCAGGTGGAATACAGCTCGACGCCGTATCTGCTGTTCATGATGGGCGAGTATGTGAACATCGTCTTCATGTGCGCCATGATCAGCATCCTGTTCTTTGGCGGCTGGAACCCCGGCTTTGACGTGGCCCTGATCGGCCTTCCCGACTGGCCCCAGTGGGCCGCGAACCTGTTCTACCTGCTGGTCCTGTGCACCAAGATCGTCTTCTGGTTCTTCATGTTCGCCATGGTGAAGGCCTTCGTGCCGCGCTATCGCTATGACCAGCTGATGCGGCTGGGCTGGAAGATCTTTCTGCCGACCTCGCTGGTGGCCGTCGTTCTGGTGGCGGGCTGGCGCGTCGCCGTGGAGGCGGGCCTGATATGAGCCGCACCGTTGTCCTGAGCGCCCTGATGCTGCTGCCTGGTCTCGGGACCAGCGGCTGCACCTTCCCCGGCCCGATGCAGGAGGTCGCCGTCCCCGGCAGCTCGGCCGAGCGGCTGGAGCGTCGCGAGCGCCGGGATCAGGCCGAGACCGACCGTATCATTCGGTGCCAGTCGATGGATCGGGATGATCCGCGCTGGGACCGTGACTGCAAGAACCGCCGCTGAGCCCCCGCAACCAAAGATCGCTTTGACATGATTTCCCGTATCAAACAGACCGTGAAGGGGGCCCTGCTGGTTGACGCCGTGGGTGCCTTCTTCCTGACCTTCGGCTATCTGCTGAAGCCCAAGATGACGGTGAACTATCCGTTCGAGCGGAACCCGCAGTCGCCGCGCTTCCGGGGTGAGCATGCCCTGCGCCGCTATCCGAACGGCGAGGAACGCTGCATCGCGTGCAAGCTGTGCGAAGCCATTTGTCCGGCCCAGGCCATCACCATCGAGTCCGAGCCCCGCGCCGACGGCAGCCGCCGGACGACCCGCTACGACATCGACATGGTCAAGTGCATCTACTGTGGCCTGTGCCAGGAAGCCTGCCCCGTGGACGCCATCGTCGAGGGCCCGAACAGCGAGTTCGCCACCGAGACCCGCGAGGAGCTGTATTTCGACAAGGCGCGTCTGCTGGACAACGGCGACCGCTGGGAGCGGCAGATCGCCCGCAACCTCGAGATGGACGCGCCGTACCGGTGATGAGCACCCTGTCCCGTCATAGCCTGATCCAACCGGCGCGCGGCCTTGGCAATTCCGGACCCACAGGTCTAGAAGGGCGCCGCGCGTTCGAGGGGGGCGACTCGGTCCCCCATACCGCTTTTGTTGCAGCCGGAGCCGTCGAGTGATTGCATCGATCGCCTTCTACCTGATGGCCACCGTCACCGTCGTCGCGGCCCTGCTGGTCGTCACGGCCCGCAACCCCGTGCACTCGGTGCTGTGGCTGATCCTGGCCTTCTTCTCGGCGGCCGGTCTGTTCGTGTTGATGGGCGCCGAGTTCCTCGCCATGCTACTGGTCGTGGTCTACGTCGGCGCCGTGGCCGTGCTGTTCCTGTTCGTGGTCATGATGCTGGACGTCGACTTCGTGCGCCTGCGCGAAGGCTATGCACGATACCTGCCGCTGGCCGCCATCGTGGCCGGCGTGCTGCTGGCCGAGATGATCATGATCACCCTGGCGGTCGTGCAGGGCGGGGTGGCCGCAGACGCCACGGCGCCCGTCGTGGCCACGGCGGACCGCACCAATATCGAGGCCATCGGCCGGGTGCTCTATACCGACTATGTCTACTTCTTCCAGGCGGCGGGCATTGTGCTGCTGGTCGCCATGATCGGGGCCATCACCCTGACGCTGCGACACAAGCCGGGCATCAAGCGCCAGAAGGTGGCGGAACAGGTCGGCCGCGAGGCGGGCAAGGCCATGGAGGTCAAGTCGATCCCGACCGGCCAGGGCGTTTCCTCCGAGGAGCTTTCCTGATGGACATCACCCTGTCCCACTATCTGGCCGTGGGGGCCATGCTGTTCACCATCGGCGTGTTCGGCATCTTCGTGAACCGAAAGAACGTCATCATCATCCTGATGTCGATCGAGCTGATCCTGCTGGCGGTGAACATCAACTTCGTCGCCTTCTCGACCCACCTGAACGACGTCGCCGGGCAGATCATGGCTATGTTCGTCCTGACCGTTGCGGCGGCCGAGGCGGCCGTCGGTCTGGCCATTCTGGTGACCTTCTTCCGTAACCGCGGTGACATCGCCGTGGACGACGCGTCCGTGATGAAGGGCTGATCGACGTGAGCTTCGAAACCCTGATCACTCTGGGCATCTTCGCGCCGCTGCTGGGCGCGGCAATCGCCGGTCTGACCGGACGGCGGATCGGCAACATTGCCTCGCAGGCAGTGACCACGGGCCTGCTGTTCTTTGCCTGTGCCGTGGCCTGGACGGTCTTTGCGCGCCACACCTGGGGCGGGATGGAGGCCTTCACCATCGAGCTTCTGCCCTTTATCAATGTCGGGGACTTCCAGTCGACCTGGTCGATCCGCGTCGATGCGCTGTCGGCCGTCATGCTGATCGTGGTGACGACGGTGTCGTCGCTCGTTCACCTCTATTCCTGGGGCTATATGTCCGAGGACCCGGACAAGCCGCGGTTCTTCGCCTATCTGTCGCTGTTCACCTTCGCCATGCTGGCACTGGTGACCGCCGCCGACTTCATGCAGCTGTTCTTCGGCTGGGAAGGGGTGGGGCTGGCGTCCTATCTGCTGATCGGATTCTGGTACAAGAAACCCACGGCCAGCGCCGCCGCCATCAAGGCCTTTGTGGTCAACCGGGTCGGCGACTTCGGCTTTGCCCTGGGCATCATCACCGTCTTCTGGATGTTCGGCACGATCCAGTTTGCCGAGCTGTTTCCGATGATTGCGGACCGCGCCGGCACGGGCTGGAACTTCCTTGGTCACAACTGGTCTGCGCTGGATCTGGCGGGCGTGCTGCTGTTCATCGGCGCCATGGGCAAGTCGGCCCAGTTCTTCCTGCATACTTGGCTGCCCGACGCCATGGAGGGCCCGACCCCGGTCTCTGCCCTGATCCACGCGGCGACCATGGTGACCGCCGGCGTCTATATGGTCTGTCTGCTCAGCCCGATTTACGAGTACGCGCCGGTCGCAGCCCAGATCATCGCCATCACGGGGGCGATCACGGCCCTGTTCGCGGCGACGGTGGGTCTGGCCCAGAACGACATCAAGCGGGTCATCGCCTATTCGACCTGTTCGCAGCTGGGTTACATGTTCTTTGCGGCGGGCATCGGCGCCTATCAGGCCGCCATGTTCCACCTGTTTACCCACGCCTTCTTCAAGGCCCTGCTGTTCCTGGGCGCCGGCTCGGTGATCCATGGCATGCACCATGAGCAGGACATGCGGAAGATGGGCGGGCTGATGAAGCTGCTGCCCATCACCTACGGCGTCATGATGATCGGCACGATCGCCATCACCGGCCTGGGCATTCCCGAGCTGAAGTGGGGCTTCGCCGGTTTCTATTCCAAGGACTCGATCCTCGAGAGTGCCTTCGCCGCGGGCACCGACAATCCGGTCGGCATGTTCGTCTTCTTCATCGGCCTGTTCGCGGCCGGTCTGACGGCCTACTACTCATGGCGTCTGGTGTTCATGACCTTCCACAACAAGCCGGTCTGGAAGGATGAACACGCCCCGGTCGAGCATCATCACGATGACCATGCGACTGACGCCCAGCAGGAAACCCACACAGAGCCGCTGATGGACGACGCTGTGGCGGCTCACCATGAGCACGACCACGCGCAGGACGATCACCATCATCACGGCCCGCTGAAGCCGCACGAGAGCCCCTGGGTCATGATCGTGCCGCTGCTGGTGCTGGCGGTCGGAGCTGTGGCGTCGGGCTTCACCTTCTACGACCAGTTCGTCGGCCACCACGAGCACGACTTCTGGCGCGGCGCCATCTTCAGCGGTCCGGACAACCATGTCATCCACGACAGCCACTCGGTACCGACCTGGGTGCTCTGGGCGCCGCTGGTCGTTTCCGGGCTGGGCACGCTGATCGCCGTCTATGTCTATGTGCTCAAGGAAGGCCTTGGCCGCCGGATGGCCGAGCGCGGCGGGCCGCTGCACACCTTCTTCTACAACAAGTGGTTCTTCGACGAGCTGTACGACTTCGTCTTCGTCAAGGGCACCAAGGCGGTCGGCGATCTATTCTGGAAAATCGGCGATGTGAAGATCATCGACGGGCTGGGCCCGAACGGGGCCGCCTGGGCCTCGCTGAAATCCGCGGCACGACTGTCGAAAATCCAGTCGGGCTACGTCTATCACTATGCGTTCGTGATGCTGCTGGGCGTGGCCGCTCTGCTCGCCTTCGCCATCGCCACCTGGGGGGGCTGATCGCGTGTCCCTGTTGATGTCTCACATCCTGAGCCTCGTCACCTTCCTGCCGCTCGTGGGGGCGGGAGTGCTGCTGGCCGTGCGCCTTCTGGGCAAATCGGACGCATCCGTGGCGCCGGCCGCGCGCCGGATCGCCTTCATCACGACCCTGATCACCCTGGCGGTGTCGATCCTGCTGGTGGCGCGCTTCGATTCCTCAAGCGCCGCCTATCAGTTCGTCGAGCACTATCAGTGGTTTGCCGGCGCCGCCTATCACATGGGTGTCGACGGCATCTCGATCCTGTTTGTGCTGCTGACCGCCTTCCTGCTGCCGCTGTGTATCCTGGCCAGCTGGACGACCATCAAGGACCGGGTGGCCGATTACATGATCGCCTTCCTGGTGCTCGAGACGCTGGTGATCGGCGTCTTCACCTCGCTCGACCTGTTCCTGTTCTACATCTTCTTCGAGGGCACGCTTGTCCCGATGTTCCTGATCATCGGCATCTGGGGTGGTCAGAACCGTATTTATGCGGCCTACAAATTTTTCCTCTACACCCTGCTGGGGTCGGTGCTGATGCTGCTGGCCATGCTGTGGATGGCGGCGGAAGCGGGCACCACCTCGATCCCGCTGCTCAAGGACTATGCGTTCAGCGAGGGCGTACAGCCGCTGCTGTGGCTGGCCTTCTTCGCCTCGTTCGCGGTGAAGATGCCGATGTGGCCGGTCCACACCTGGCTGCCCGACGCCCACGTGCAGGCGCCGACGGCGGGCTCGGTCATTCTGGCCGGCATCCTGCTGAAGCTGGGCGGCTACGGCTTCCTGCTGTTTAACCTGCCGATGTTCCCGCAGGCCTCGGAAATGTTCCGCCCGCTGGTGTTCGCCCTGTCGGCCATCGCCATCGTCTACACCTCGCTGGTCGCCTTCCGGCAGACCGACATCAAGAAGCTGATCGCTTATTCGTCGGTCGCCCACATGGGCTTTGTCACCATGGGCATCTTCGCCGGTAACGATCAGGGCGTGCAGGGCGCGGTCTTCCAGATGCTGAGCCACGGCCTGATCTCGGGCGCGCTCTTCCTCTGCGTCGGCGTGGTCTATGACCGGATGCACACGCGCGAGATCGCTTTCTACGGCGGGCTGACCTCGAAGATGCCTTGGTTCGCGGCCATCTTCCTGATGTTCACCATGGCCAATGTCGGCCTGCCGGGGACGTCAGGCTTCATCGGTGAAATCCTGACCCTGACGGCGGTCTATGAGGTGTCGACCTGGACGGCGTTGTTTGCGGCTTCGGGCGTGATCTTCTCGGCCGTCTATGCGCTGACCCTGTACCGCAACGTCATGTTCGGCGAGATTGCCAATCCGGCGCTCAAGGCCATCACCGACATCGACCGGCGCGAGCTGATCGTCTTCGTGCCCCTGATTGTGGGGACCCTGTGGCTGGGCGTCTATCCGGCGGCTGTACTTGACCTGACCTCGACGTCCGTCGAGGCCCTGACTGCCGGCTTCCGTGCCGCGATCGGTGGATGATACCCATGCCTGACCTGTCCTCCGCCCTTCAACTCGCCGCCTCCGAAATGACCCTCGCCGTGGGGGCCATGGTCCTGCTGCTGCTGGGCGCCTTCATCGGCGAGAAATCGACCCGATTGATCTCGATCCTGTCGGTGGCCCTGCTGGTGGCCGCCGCGGCCCTCGCCATCAACGCCCCGCTGGGCCAGGCCTTCAACGGGGCCTTTGTCGCCGATCCGCTGGCGGCCTATGGCAAGGTGGCCATCTATCTGCTGAGCGCCGTGGCCGTGGTCCTGGGCGACGGCTGGATGGCCCGGACCCGCATCGCCCGCTTTGAGTATCCCGTGCTGATCGTGCTGGCCTCGGTCGGCATGGCCATGATGGTCTCCTCGGGGGATCTGATCTCGCTCTATGTCGGCATCGAGCTGCACTCCCTGGCCCTCTACGTGCTGGCCGCCTTCCACCGCGACGACCTCAAGGCCTCGGAGGCCGGTCTGAAGTATTTCGTGCTGGGCGCCCTGTCGTCGGGTCTGCTGCTGTACGGCGCCAGCCTGATCTACGGCTTCTCGGGCTCGATGCGGTTCGAGGACATCGCCCTGTCGGCGCGGTCGGTGGCCGATGGCGGCGCCGCGGGTCTGATCTTTGGTCTGGTGTTCCTGCTGTGCGGTCTGGCCTTCAAGGTTTCGGCGGCGCCGTTCCACATGTGGACGCCCGACGTCTATGAGGGCGCGCCCACGCCGGTCGTTGCCCTGTTCGCCACAGCGCCCAAGATGGCGGCCATGGTGCTGGTCGCCCGCGTGCTGACGAACGGCTTCGGCGCCATTCACGACCAGTGGGCCCAGGTGCTGGTGCTGATCTGTCTGGCCTCGTTCGTCGTCGGCGCCATCGGCGGTCTGGCCCAGCGCGATCTGCAGCGACTGCTGGCCTATTCCTCGATCGCCAACATCGGTTACGCCCTGCTGGGCATCGTCGCGGGCACCGAGGCGGGCCTTCAGGCCATGCTGATGTTCATGACCCTGTATGTGATCGACCAGATCGGCTTCTTCGCCGTGCTGCTGTCGCTGTCGCGCGGGGGCAAGCCGATCCGCCGCATCGCCGATCTGGCAGGGCTGAAGAAGACGCGTCCGCTGACGACCGTGGTCCTGACGGTGCTGTCGCTGTCGGTGCTGGGCATGCCGCCGTTCTCGGGCTTCTGGGGCAAATACTATGTATTCGGGGCTGCCGCTGATGCCGGCTACTGGATGGTGGCGGCGGCGGGTCTGGTGGCCTCGGTCGTGGCGGCCTTCTACTATCTGCGCATCATCAAGCTGATGTGGTTCGATCCGCCGCTGGACGAACAGGCCGTGACCGACGCCCAGCCGATCGAGGCGCGCACCCTGGCCCTGGCGTCGGCAGCGTTCGCCTTCCCGGTTGTGATCATCGGTCTGACCTGGCTGGAGCCGCTGACCGCCATTGCCGCATCCGGTTTCGGAGCCGGGTAGGGCGGTGTCGCCCGCGGAGCTGCTGGTTCTCGACGAGATCGACTCCACCAACGCCGAAGCCCGGCGGCTGGCCGAGGCCGGGCACACCGGGCCGATCTGGATCGCCGCCCGCCGCCAGAATGCCGGTCGGGGCCGGCGCGGCCGGGCCTGGTCGGACCATCAGGGCAATCTGGCGGCCACATACCTCTGCGTGACGCATGCGCCGCCGGCCGAAGCCGCCCAGACCAGCTTCATCGCCGCACTGGCGGTGGCCGATTTGCTGGACCATTACGTCCCGCCGGCGTGCGTGACGATCAAATGGCCCAATGACGTGATGATTGAGGGGATGAAGGCCTCGGGCATTCTGGTCGAGTCCGGGCCCGCGCCCGCCGGCGGGCTGTGGCTGGCAGTCGGCATCGGCGTCAATCTGGCCAGCGCCCCGCAGGATGTGGAGCGACCGGCAACCGCCGCTTCGGCCCATCTGGCCGAGGGCGTCGCGCGTGTCCCGACGTTGGACGAAGCCTTGCCTCGTCTGGCCGAGGCCTTTGCCGCCTGGACGAGGCGACGCGAGGCTCTGGGCTTTGACGTCATCCGCGATGCCTGGACCCGGCGCGCGCATGGCCTGAACGCCCCGGCTGTCGCCCGGCTGGGCCATGAGACGGTCGAGGGTGTGGCCGAAGGTCTCGCTGACGATGGCGCCCTGCGGCTGAGGCTGGCCGATGGCTCACTTCGGCTTATATCCGCAGGCGACGTCTTTTTTGGAGAGCGCGCCTGATGCTGCTGGCGATCGAACAGGGCAATACCAATACGCTGTTCGCCGTGCACGACGGCGAGCGCTGGATCGCCCAGTGGCGCACGGCAACTGCCGCCAGTCGCACGGCCGACGAATACGCTGTTTGGCTGACCCAACTGCTGTCGATGCGCGGGCTGGACCTGAAGGCGCTGCACGCCTGCATCATCTCCAGCGTCGTGCCACAGTCGATCTTCAACCTGAGGAACCTGTCGCGGCGTTATCTGGACGTCGAGCCCATGGTCATCGGCCAGAATGTCGACCTGGGCATGGAGGCGCGGATCGAAAAGCCGTCGGAGGCCGGAGCGGACCGCCTCGTCAACGCCATCGGCGCGCATCTGAAATACCCGGGCGATCTGATCGTTATAGACTCGGGCACCGCCACGACCTTTGACGTGATCGCGGCCGACGGGGCGTTCGAGGGGGGCGTGATCGCCCCCGGCATCAATCTCTCGCTGCAGGCGCTGCACGAGGCGGCCGCCATGCTGCCGCGCATCGCCATCCAGCGCCCGGATCGCGTGATCGGCAAGGACACGGTGACCAATATGCAGGCGGGCGTGTTCTGGGGCTATGTCGCCCTGATCGAGGGTCTGGTCGAACGCATCAAGGCCGAGTGGGGCAAGCCCATGACGGTCATTGGCACCGGCGGTGTCGCCAGCCTGTTCGAAGGTGCGACTGACAGCATCGACCATTTCGACCCCGACCTCACTCTTCGCGGCCTGCTGGACGTCTGGCGTCGCAACTCCGGAAAGACGGCATGAGCAAATCCAAAACCGACGAACTGGTCTTCCTGCCGCTGGGCGGGTCGAACGAGATTGGCATGAATCTGAATGCCTATGGCTTTGGCCCGGCTAATGATCGCAAGTGGATCCTGGTCGATGTCGGGGTGACGTTCGGCGATCACACCACGCCTGGCGTCGATGTGATCGTGCCCGACCCGACCTTCCTCGAGGGGGAGAATATCCTCGGGATCGTGCTGACCCATGCCCACGAGGACCACATCGGGGCGCTGGGCTGGTTGTGGCCGCGCCTGAAAGCCCCGCTGTATGCCACACCGTTCACCGCCTATCTGATCCGGGAGAAGCTGCGCGACGCTGGCCTCGGCGACCGGGTGAAGCTGCACGAGGTGCCGCTGGGCGGGACCATCGACCTCGACCCCTTCCACATCGAGATGGTGACCATCACCCACTCGACGGCCGAGCCGAACGGCCTGGCCATCACCACGCCGCTGGGGCTGGTGCTGCATACGGGTGACTGGAAGATCGACAACGATCCGGTCGTCGGCGAGCGCACCGATGTCGAGACCATCCGCCGCCTCGGGGACGAGGGGGTGCTGGCCATGGTCTGCGATTCCACCAACGTCTTCGTCGAGGGCACTGCCGGCTCGGAAGGGGAGGTGCGCGAAGCCCTGACCGAGTTGATTGGCGGCCTGTCGGGCCGGATTGCGGTCGGCTGCTTTGCCTCTAACGTTGCGCGGCTGGACAGCGTCATCCATGCGGCGGAGCAGGCCGGGCGCCGGGTCGCGCTGGCCGGGCGGTCGATGCACCGGATCACGGCGGCGGCGAAATGGGTCGGCATGCTATCGGACATCAAACCCTTCCTGAGCGAGGAAGAGGCCCGCCGTTGGCCGGCCGATCAGCTGCTGTACCTTTGCACGGGTAGTCAGGGCGAGCCGCGCGCTGCCCTGTCGCGCGTGGCTGAGGGCAACCACCCCTTCATCAAGCTGGGCAGCGGGGATCACTGCATTTTCTCGTCGCGCATGATCCCCGGCAATGAGCTGGCCATCGGCCGTCTGCAGGACGCCCTGTCGGAGCGGGGGGTGCGCATCTACACTGACCGGGACCATCCGGGCATCCACGTCTCCGGCCACCCGTGCCGCGACGAACTGCGCCAGATGTACCAGTGGGCGCGGCCCCGTATCGCCATCCCCACGCACGGCATGCGCCGCCACATCGCCGAGCATGCCCTGCTGGCCAAGGAAATGCAGGTGCCCGAGACCGTGACGCCGCGAAATGGCGACATGGTGCGTCTGGCGCCCGGACCGGCAGCGATCATCGACGAGGTCCCCTCGGGCCGCCTGTTCGTCGATGGCGGCATGCTGGTCGAGGAGATGGGCGAGGCCCTGCGCGAGCGCCGCCACGCGGCCTCGAACGGCCTGATCCTAGTCAGCTTTGCGCTGGACCGGCGCGGCAAGCTGGCCTCCAGCATCGATGTGCGGGGCATCGGCCTGCCGGGTGACGAGGACCAGCCGCTGGGCGACCTTCTGGACGAATTGGCCGAGCGCGCCGAGGATGCCGTCCGCAAGCTGAAGGGCGAGGCGCTGGAAGACGAAATGGTTATCGAGCAGGCTGTGGCGCGGACTCTCAAGAAGGCCAGCCAGGGCATCTGGGACCGCCGCCCCATCGTTGAAACCATTGTGCTGAGGGTCTGATGATCGGTCGCCTGAACCACGTCGGGGTCGCCACCCCCTCCATCGAAGCAAGCGTCGCCATGTATCGGGACCTGCTGGGCGCGACGCAGGCGCAGGCCCCGTTCGACCTGCCGGCGCAAGGTGTGCGGGTGTGCTTCGTCGATCTGCCCAACAGCCAGATCGAGCTGATCGAGCCGCTGGGCGACGACAGCCCGATCCATGGATTTCTGGCCAAGAACCCCAAGGGCGGCCAGCACCATGTCTGCTTTGAGGTCGAGGACATCCTCGCCGCGCGCGATGCTCTACGGGCCAGGGGGGCGACCATCCTCGGCACTGGCGAGCCGCGCATCGGGGCCCATGGCACGCCGATCCTGTTCGTGCACCCCAAGGACATGGGCGGGGTGCTGGTCGAACTGATGGAAACGCCGAAAGACGGAGCACACTGATGCCGATCGGGCCGATCACCATGTTCTCGATCTATGTCATCTGCTGGTGGGTGGCACTGTTCACCATCCTGCCGCTTGGCATGAATCAGCAGGATCAGAAGCCACCGACCGACGGAGCCCAGTGGGGCGCGCCCGACAAACCGGACCTGAAGAAGAAATTCATCACCACGACCTGGGTGGGCGCCATCCTGTGGGCGGTTATCATGGCGGTGATCTTTCTGGGGCTGGTTCCGATTCCGGAAGTCAGCGGGACCTAAGCTTGACCACAGACTGGTCTAGCTTTTGGGCCAACGTCCCGGCTAAAGCACAGCGAGACCCTGCTGTTTCATTCCGGATGTGCCCATGCGCCTGTCGCGCTATTTCCTGCCCACGCTGAAAGAGGCGCCCGCCGACGCCCAGATCGTCTCGCATCAGCTGATGCTGAGGGCGGGTCTGATCCGTCAGGAAGCGGCGGGCATCTATGCCTGGCTGCCGCTGGGCCTGCGTGTGCTACGCCGGATCGAGCAGATCGTGCGCGAGGAACAGGAGCGGGCAGGGGCCGTCGAGCTGCTGATGCCGACGCTGCAGCTGGCCGATCTGTGGCGTGAGTCCGGCCGCTACGACGCCTATGGCCCCGAGATGCTGCGCATCAAGGACCGGCATGAGCGCGAGTTGCTGTACGGCCCGACCAATGAGGAGATGATCACTGACATCTTCCGGGCCTATGTGAAAAGCTACAAGTCGCTGCCGCTGAACCTGTTTCACATCCAGTGGAAGTTCCGCGACGAGCGCCGTCCGCGCTTTGGCGTGATGCGGGGCCGCGAGTTCCTGATGAAGGACGCCTATTCCTTCGATCTGGACGAGGCTTCGGCGCGCAAGGCCTATAACCGAATGTTCGTGGCCTATCTGAACACCTTTGCCCGGATGGGCCTCAAGGCCGTGCCCATGCGCGCCGACACCGGTCCGATCGGTGGCGACCTCAGCCACGAGTTCATCGTGCTGGCTGACACGGGCGAAAGCCAGGTGTTCTGCGACCGCAAGCTGGTCGAGATGCCGGCGCCGGGCGGGGACGTCGACTGGAACGACCTGCAGTCCATCGTCGACGAGCGAACCGCCCTCTATGCTGCGACCGAAGAGATGCACGAGGCCGCGCGCTTCGAGTCCGAGACCGCCGAGAGCGACCGGCTGACCGCGCGCGGCATTGAGGTGGGGCACATCTTCTACTTCGGCACCAAATATTCCACGCCGATGAAGGCTCGCGTGCAGGGCCCCGACGGGCGCGACGCGGATGTGCATATGGGCAGCTATGGCGTGGGGGTCTCGCGCCTGCTGGGCGCTATCATTGAGGCCAGCCATGACAGCGCCGGCATCATCTGGCCGGACGCCGTGGCCCCGTTTGACGTCGCGGTCATCAATCTGCGGGCCAGCGACGAGGGCGTCTGCAATGCCTGCGAGGTGGCCGTGTCGCGGCTGGAAGCGCTGGGCAAAGACGTGCTCTACGACGACACCGACGAACGTCCGGGTGGCAAGTTCGCCACCGCGGACCTGATCGGCATCCCCTGGCAGCTCACGATCGGTCCCAAGGGTCTGGCCGACGGCGTGGTCGAGCTGAAGCGCCGCGCGACGGGCGAGAAGCTGACCCTGTCGCTGGACGACGCCCTGACGCGGCTGACCGCATGACCGACACCGTGGCCAAGACGCCGAAGCCCGCCGGTCCGTTCTCCCTGTGGGAGGTCGGCCTGGCCCTGCGCTATCTCCGCGCCAAGCGGAAAGAGGGCGGCATCGCCCTGATCGCCATCATCTCCTACGTCGCCGTGGCGCTGGCGGTCATGGCCCTGATCGTCGTGATGAGCATCATGGCCGGCTTCCGCGCCGAACTGCTCAGCCGCATGCTGTCGTTCAACGGCCATATGTATGTGCAGGGCCAGGTGCTGGTCGACCCGGACCGGGATGCCGCGCTGGAGCGACTGCGCGAGGTGCCCGGCATCGTCAGTGTGACGCCACTGGTCGAGTCGCCGGCCATGTTCCAGGCGTCAGGGCAGGCAACAGGGGGTCTGGTGCGCGGCATTCGGCCCGACGACCTGACCTCGATGACCTATGTCTATGACAGCCTGTCCCAGACCGCGCGCGACATGTTCGGCAAGGGCGACTACGGCGGCGACTATGTGCTGATCGGCAAGTCCCTGGCCGAGCAACTGGGCATCGGCGTCGGCTCGCCCATCACCCTTTATTCTCCGACCGGGGCCGACAGCGCCTTCGGCAATCTGGGGGGGCTGTCCAAGACCTATGTGGTTGGCGGCATCTTTAGCTCGGGCACGGCGGACTACGATCGCGCCTTCGTCTTCATGCCGCTGGAGCAGGCACAGCTGTTCTTCGGCAAGGAGGGGCTGTGGGACATCATCGAGATGAAGACGGCCGAGCCTGACCGGGTCGAGGCGCTGCGCGCGCCGGTGCGCGAAGCGGTGGGTGACGGCAATCTGGTCAGCGACTGGCGCGACCGGTTGGCGGCCTTCTGGGGTGCGCTGAAGGTCGAGCGCGTGGCCATGAGCATCATCCTGGGCCTCGTCGTGGCGATCGCCGCGCTCAACATCATTTCCGGCATCGTCATGCTCGTAAAGAACAAGACGCGGGACATCGCCATCCTGCGGACGGTTGGGGCCAGCCAGTCGTCCATGCTGCGGGTGTTCTTCATGTCGGGTGCCGCCATCGGCATCGCGGGCACGGTCACAGGGCTGGTGCTGGGCCTGCTGTTCTGCCTGAACATCGGCGCCATCCAGCATTTCCTTGAGTGGGTCTTCCAGGTCGAGCTGTTCAATGCCGACGTCTACATGCTGGACGCCGTCCCGGCGCTGGTGGATCCGGCCGATGTCTTCTGGGTGGCCATGTGGTCGTTCTTCATGAGCTGCGTGGCCGGCCTGATACCGTCGTGGCAGGCCGCCCGGCTCGATCCGGTGGAGGCCCTCCGCTATGAATAGCCTCGCCCCGCCGGTGCTGTCGGTCCACGACCTGACCCGCACCTATGACACTGCCGCCGGCGACCTGACCGTCCTCAGAGGCGTCAACCTCGACGTCCGCCCCGGCGAGATCGTGGGCCTGATCGGGCCTTCCGGCTCCGGCAAGTCCAGCCTGCTGCACGCGGCGGGGCTTCTGGAGCATCCGACGTCGGGCGAGGTGAAGATTGACGGCGAGGCGGTCGGGGGTCTGCCCGAACGAGCACGCACCCATATCCGTCTGGCGCGGATCGGTTTCGTCTATCAATTCCACCACCTGCTGCCGGAATTTGATGCGAGGGACAATGTTGCCCTGCCGCTTCGCATCGCCGGGCATGGCCTGTCGGCGGCGCGCGAGCGGGCCGAGGAGCTGCTGGTCGCCCTGGGTCTGGCGGACCGGCTGACCCATCAGCCATCACAGATGTCGGGGGGCGAGCGCCAGCGGGTGGCCGTGGCCCGGGCTCTGGCCAACCGGCCGCGCCTGCTGCTGGCCGACGAACCGACCGGCAACCTCGACCCGGCGACCAGCCAGACAGTGTTCGAGGCCCTGCACGATCTGGCCAAGAAGTCGGGCGTGGCCGCCCTGATCGCGACCCACAACATGGAACTGGCCGGCCATATGGATCGCGTCTTCGCCCTCAAGGACGGCCACCTCGAGGAACGCCCGGCGGAGAGCCAGGCCTACTGAGCGGCTGCCTCAGGGCTTGGGCAGGGGGTGCAGGTCCGCGAACTGCGGTGTGGCCTTGGTCGCACGGGCCTGAATGGCGCCCAGAATGTCGGCTGTGTTCCAGATCGATCCCTGCATGACCGCGGCCCATTCCAGTCCGTCGGCCACGGTGTGGTCGCGGGCATAGGCGAAGGCGGCCTTGGACCCCGAGACCGCCAGCGGGGCCTTGGCGGCAATCGCCTGCGCCATCTCCATGGCGGCCGCCTGCAGGGCCTCGGCATCGGGCAGGACAGCATTGACGAAGCCCAGCCGCTCGGCGCGGTCCGCCGTCAGACTGGTGCCCAGATAGGCCAGTTCACGGACCACGCCCTCGGGCAGCAGCCGGGGCAGGCGTTGCAGGCTACCCAAGTCGGCCATCATGCCGATGTTAATCTCCTCGATGCGGAAATACGCGCCCTCGGTCGCCAGCCGCAGGTCGCAGGCGGCGATCATGTCCAGCCCCGCGCCGACGCAGGCCCCCTGGACCGCGGCAATCACCGGAAAGCGTACCCGCTCCAGCATCGACAGGGCGTCCTGAAGGTCACGGGCGGCCTGATGGAAGGCCTGCCGCTCGGCCGCCGTCTCGGTGCCCAGAATCGCGCCGCCCGAAAAGACCGAGATGTCCATCCCGGCGCAGAAATTCCGGCCATCGCCCGACAGGACCAGCGCCCGCACATCGCCGCCGGCGTCCAGATCCTTCAGTGCCGGACCCAGCCCCCTCCAGAAGCGCATGTCGAGCGCATTGGACGCCTCTGGCCGTGACAGCCGCAGATGGGCGACGGCCCCGTCACGGGTGATCTGGAAGGGCGGTGTGTCTGTCATGTCGGGGCCATCGCGATTGAGGGAAAAGCCATGCTATCGGTTTTCCATCGAAATGCACTGAAGGACCGGTCAGATGTCGCTCAACGGAAAAACGCTCTTCATCACGGGTGCCAGCCGGGGCATCGGTCTGGCCATCGGCCTGCGGGCGGCGCGCGACGGCGCTAATGTGGTGATCGCGGCCAAGACCGCCGAGCCGCACAAGCATCTGCCGGGTACCATCTATTCCGCCGCAGAAGAGATCGAGGCCGCCGGTGGCAAGGCGCTGCCGCTGGCCGTCGACGTCCGCAGCGAGGAGTCGGTCATGGCGGCGGTCGAGGCCACCGTCGAGCGGTTCGGCGGCATCGACATCTGTGTGAACAATGCTTCGGCCATCCAGCTGACCGGGACGCTCGCCACCGACATGAAGCGCTATGACCTGATGCACCAGGTCAACGGGCGGGGCACCTTCCTGGTGTCGAAGGCCTGTATTCCGCATCTGAAGAAGGCGGCCAATCCGCATGTGATGGCGCTGTCACCGCCGCTGGACCTCTCGCCCCACTGGTTCGGCTCGCACGTTGCCTATTCGATGGCCAAGTATAATATGAGCCTTGCCATGCTGGGCATGGCCGAAGAGTTCAAATCCGACGGCATCGCCTTCAACGCCCTGTGGCCGCGGACCGGGGTGGCCACGGCCGCTATCGAGTTTGCCCTGACGGGCAAGGAGGGGCTGGCCCATTGTCGCACGCCGGACATTCTGGCCGATGCGGCCCACGCCCTCTTCTGCCTCCCCGCGCGGGAGAATACAGGCCGCTTCCTGATCGACGACAGCTTCCTCTACGAGCAGGGCGTGCGCGACTTCGACGTCTATCGCGTCGACCTCACCAAGTCGCTGATGCCCGACTTCTTCGTGCCGGCGGACAGCGTCCCGCCGCCCGGCGTAAAGATCGGCTGAAACCCTAATCGACGGCGGCATCGCCCCAGACCCGGCGCAGGGCCGGGCTGCGGCGACAGCCGATCCGGTAAGCTTCGTAGCGGGCCGGATTGCGTCGCGCATAGTCCTGATGCTCCCGGCCTGCGGGCCAGAAGCGGGCGGCGGCAATCACCGGCGTGGTGAAATCCCGGCCCAGGGCGCGCTGGGCCGCCGCGCGCGAGGCGTTGGCGGTCGGGCGCTGCGCCGCCGTGGCAAAGACGGCCGTCTCATAGCTGGGCCCGCGATCGCAGAAGGCACCCCCGGGATCGGTCGGATCAATCGTGCGCCAGAACCGGTCGACCAGCGCCCTGTAGCTGACGACGTTGGGATCGAAGGTGACCTGGATGGCCTCGCGGTGGCCCGTGCCGCCCCGGACGACCTGGGCATAGGTCGGATTGGTGACGGTGCCCCCCGCGAACCCGGACACCACGGACGACACTCCTCGCACGTGCTCGAAGGCCTTCTCCGCCGACCAGAAACAGCCACCAGCAAATACGGCGACCTGACTGCCCGGAGGCGGGGCCTCGGCGGGCGCGGGCGGGGCGGGGCTGCAGGCAGCGATGAGTGCGGCGAAGGCGATGAGAAGACGGGTCATGCTGGAGGATACGAACCGAAAGAGGGCGCGGTTTCAACGGGGCCAATTGACATGGAACAGAAAAGGAACATAGAACATACACAGAACAGAACACGGAGGCAGATCATGGCACGTTGGGTTCGGGAAATGTTGTCGCTGGCGTCGTGCGGCGGCTTTGTCTGGATGGCTTGGCAGGCGGCCCTGCTGGCCTATTGATCCACCGAGCTGTTGCGCGGCTGGGGATGGATTGGAACGGACGGGGTGTCTGAGGCCAGAATCCTTCCATAGTCATCGTGTGTGTGTGCCGCAGGGCAGGGAGACAGTCGGTGACAGAGGCGTTCGGCGACAGTTTCGTCCATCTGAGGGCCCGGTCCGCCTATTCCCTGCTGGAAGGCGCGATCAAGGCCTCGGCTCTCGGCAAGCTGGCCGCCGAGGCGAGAATGCCGGCGGTGGCCATCGCCGACCGCACCAATCTTTTCGGGGCCTTGGAGTTCAGCCAGGCGACCAAGGCAACGGGCGTTCAGCCGATCATAGGGTGCGCCTTGCCGCTCACCGGCATCGGGGGACAGCGGTCCGAGCGCTGGGCCCGGTTGCCTACGGTGGTTCTGCTGGTGCAGAGCGAGGTCGGCTGGCGCAACCTGTCGGCCCTGTCGTCGCTGGCCTACCTGGAGGCCGGTGATCTGGCCGAGCCGGGCGTGGCGTGGGCGCGCGTCTGCGAGCACGCGGAAGGCCTGATCCTACTGTCGGGCGGACCGGATGGTCCGGTCGACCCCCTGTTCGTCCAGGGCCGGGATGCGGAAGCCCGTGAGGCGCTGGACGAGATGGCCCGGGTGTTCGGCGACCGCTTCTACGTCGAACTTCAGCGTCACGATCTGGCCGAGGAGCGGCAGGCGGAGGCCGGACTGGTGGCCTGGGCCTATGAGGCCGGGACCCCGCTGGCTGCGACCAATGATGTCTACTTTGTCCGGGCCGACCGGGCCAAGTCACACGACGCCCTGCTGTGTATCGCCGACGGCGCCTTTACCGGTCAGGACGATCGCCGCCGGGTGACGTCGCACCACTGGTTCAAGTCGGCATCCGACATGCGGGCCCTGTTTGCGGACCTGCCCGAGGCCTGTGACAACACGCTGGAAATCGCGAAGCGGTGCGCCTTCCTGGTCCCGACACGCGCGCCCATCCTGCCCCGGTTCGACACCGGCGAGGGACGGGACGAGGCCGACGAACTTGCGTTCCAGGCGCGCGAAGGGCTGAAGGCCCGGCTGGCGGCCGTCAAGGCCGCCGCCCCGGAGCAGGCCTACTGGGATCGACTGGAGTTCGAGGTCGGCGTCATCCAGCAGATGGGCTTCCCGGGCTACTTCCTGATCGTGTCGGACTTCATCAAATGGGCCAAGCTGCAGGGTATCCCGGTCGGCCCGGGCCGGGGCTCCGGTGCCGGCTCCCTGGTCGCCTGGGCGCTGACCATTACCGACCTTGACCCCCTGCGGTTCGGCCTGCTGTTCGAGCGCTTCCTGAATCCGGAGCGGGTGTCCATGCCCGACTTCGATATCGACTTCTGTCAGGAGCGTCGGGAAGAGGTGATTGCCTATGTGCAGAAGCACTATGGCGAGGATCGTGTCGCCCAGATCATCACCTTCGGCACCCTGCAGGCACGGGCCGTGCTGCGGGATGTGGGGCGGGTGTTGCAGATGCCGCTGGGGCAGGTCGACCGGCTGGCCAAGATGGTGCCGGCGAACCCCGCCAACCCCGTCACCCTCGCCCAGGCCATCGAGCTGGAACCGCGCCTGAAACAGGCGCGGGATGACGAGCCGGCGGTCGCGACCCTGCTGGCTACAGCGCTGGAGCTGGAAGGCCTGTATCGCAACGCCTCGACCCACGCGGCGGGCATCGTCATCGGCGACCGGCCTCTGGTCGAGCTCACGCCGCTGTACAAGGATCCCCGCTCCGACATCCCGGCCACCCAGTTCAACATGAAATGGGTCGAGCCCGCCGGTCTGGTGAAGTTCGACTTCCTCGGCCTCAAGACCCTGACGGTGCTGGACCGCGCGCACGGTTACCTGGCCCGGCGCGGCGCGGCGGTCGATTTCTCGCTGCTGCCGCTCGACGACAAGGCCACCTATGAGCTGATGGCTTCGGGCCAGACGGTCGGCGTGTTCCAGCTGGAATCGCAGGGCATGCGCGACACCCTGCGCAAGATGCGCTGCGAGTCGATCGAGGAGGTCACCGCCCTGATCTCGCTCTACCGGCCGGGGCCGATGGAGAACATCGATGTCTATATCGACCGGAAGTTCGGGCGGGCCGAGGTCGACACCCTGCACCCCTCCCTCGCCGAGGTGCTGAAGGAAACCTATGGCGTCATCATCTATCAGGAACAGGTGATGAAGATCGCCCAGATCCTGGCCGGCTACAGTCTGGGGGAAGCCGACCTTCTTCGCCGCGCCATGGGCAAGAAGAAGAAGGAGGAGATGGATTTCCAGCGGGCGCGCTTCATTGCGGGCGCCTCGGAACGCGGCGTTCCCGAAGAGCAGTCGGGCGGTATCTTCGATCTGGTGGCCAAGTTCGCCGGCTATGGCTTCAACAAGTCGCACGCCGCCGCCTATGCCATGATCAGCTACCAGACAGGCTGGCTGAAGGCGAACCACCCGGTCGAGTTCTTCGCCGCCTCCATGTCGCTGGATATTTCCAACACCGACAAACTGGCCATCTTCTATCAGGATGCCCGCAAGGCCGGGGTGACCCTGCTGGCGCCGGACATTAACCGCTCGTCGGCCGACTTCGATGTGGCGTACGACGATCAGGGCAAGGGCGCGGTCCTGTATGCCCTCGGCGCGATCCGCAACGTCGGGCTCGAGGCCATGCGCCATGTGGTCCAGGTGCGGGAGGAGGGCGGTCGTTTTGCCGACCTGTTCGACTTCCTTGAGCGAGTCGATCCGCGGGCGGTCAACAAGCGGGCGCTGGAGGGACTGGCCAAGGCTGGCGCGCTGGACAGCCTGCACCCGAACCGTCGCCAGATCCTCGATCAGGCCGATACGCTGATGGCCTATTGCCAGAGTGTGGCCGCAGAACGGGCGTCCTCGCAGGTAAGCCTGTTCGGTGCGGACCAGGCCCATGCCGCGCGGCCCCGGCTGAAATCGGTGGAGCCCTGGGTGGGGCCCGAGCGGCTGGACCAGGAATTGTCGGCCGTCGGCTTCTATCTTTCCGGGCACCCGCTGGAGGACATGGAGGCCGCCCTTCGTCGCAAGCGTGTGACCTTTGCCGCCGAGGCCCTGTCGTTGGCCGAGGGCGGGCACGAAGCCTTCCTGATGGCCGGGGTGGTCCGCCGTCGGCAGGAGCGAACCAGCGCCAAAAGCGGCGAGAAGTTCGCCTTCGTCAACTTCTCGGACCCGACGGGCGAGTTCGAGTGCCTGTTCACGCCCGATGCCCTGCGGCGCTATCGCGACGTGCTTGAGGTTGGCGCCGCCCTGATGGTCAAGGTGCGGGCCAAGGCCAGCGACGGCGAGGTGCGTTTCTTTGGCGACGAGGCCAGCCGCATGGATACGGCCATCGAACAGTCTGATGTAAATCTGCGGGTTCACGTCTCGGGCCGGGGTTCGGACCCGGCCGCGCTCAAGGCCCGGCTGGATCGCTCGGTGCTCAAGGGGGGCGGACGCGGCGGCGAGGTCAGCCTGATCGCCACCCTGGAGGGACGCCGCGAGGTCGAGGTGAAATTGCCCGGGCGATACCGGCTGGATGCGGCCCTGCGCGGGGCGCTGAAAACGGTGCCGGGCGTCGTGCTGCTGGAGGAGGCCTGATGACTGACACGACGACCCACAAAGGCTCCTGCCACTGCGGGGCTGTGGCCTTCGAAGCCGATATGGACCTGTCCGGCGTGATCGAGTGCAACTGCACCCATTGTTATCGCAAGGGGCTGATGCTGGGCTTTGTCACCCCTGATGCCTTCCGCCTGATCCGGGGAGAGGACCGGCTGAGCGAGTATCTGTTCAACCGGCACGTGATTAGCCACCGGTTCTGCCGGGTCTGTGGCGTCGAGCCCTTCGGGGCCGGTAAATCGCCCGATGGCCGCGACATGATCGCGGTCAATGTCCGCACCCTCGATGACGTCGAGCCCTGGACCGTCGAGACGATCCGCTTTGACGGCCTGAACAAGCTCTGACCGAACTCGCATCGCTTGAGGCAGGCCGCTTGCCCTTTCCCGTGACTTCGCCTATATGCCCGCGCACTTCACACGCAGGCGTGGCGCGTTCCGGGGAGACATCCTGGTCGAGCCGTTCCGAGGGACCCGTCGGTCCTTTTCCCCGTCTGCGGCGGAATGAATCGGAAAAAGGACTACACGATCATGGCTCTGCCTGAATTCTCGATGCGCACCCTGCTGGAAGCAGGCGCCCACTTCGGCCACCAGACCCATCGCTGGAACCCGAAGATGGAGCGCTACATCTTCGGCTCGCGCTCCAACATCCACATCATCGACCTGTCGCAGTCGATCCCGCTGCTGCACCAGGCGCTGGTCGCCGTGCGCGACGTGGCAGCCAAGGGCGGCCGCGTGCTGTTCGTCGGCACCAAGCGTCAGGCGTCGGACCCGGTGGCCGAAGCCGCCAAGCGCTGCGCGCAATATTACATGAACAACCGCTGGCTCGGCGGCACCCTGACCAACTGGAAGACGGTCTCGGGCTCGATCCAGCGTCTGCGTGAACTGGACGCCCTTCTGGAAACCGGTGGCGAAGGCCGCCAAAAGAAGGAACTGCTGACCCTGACCCGCGAGCGCGACAAGCTGGAGCTGTCGCTGGGCGGCATCAAGGACATGGGCGGCCTGCCGGACATCATGTTCGTGATCGACACCAACAAGGAATCGATCGCCATCCTGGAAGCGCGCAAGCTGAACATTCCGGTGATCGCCATTCTCGACACCAACTGCGATCCGGACGGTATTACCTATCCGATCCCGGGCAACGATGACGCCGCGCGCGCCATCCAGACCTACTGCGATCTGATCGCCGACGCGGTTCTGGACGGTCTGGCCGCCGGCCAGTCGGCCTCGGGCGTCGACATCGGCGCCTCGGAAGCCCCTCCGGCCGAGCCGGCCCTGAGCACCAAGGCCGCTCCGGCTGAAGCCGAGCCAGAGACCGCCGCTCCGGCCGTCGAGGAAGCGGCTCCGGAAGCTGCCGAGGCGGACAAGGCCGAGGCCTGACGCCAGGCGGTTCACCGCGACCGCCAAACTGTTACGCGGCCGGGCTAAACCAGCCCGGCCGTTCCCGCATTACGAATATCAGGAGATTGAACATGGCCGAGATCACCGCTGCCCTCGTGAAGGAACTGCGCGAGCGTTCGGGCGTGGGCATGATGGACTGCAAGAAGGCCCTGCAGGAAACCGACGGTGACATCACCGCCGCCATCGACTGGCTGCGCGCCAAGGGCCTTTCCAAGGCCGCCAAGAAGGCTGACCGCGTCGCCGCCGAAGGCCTCGTGGCCGTCGCCACCCGTGAAGACGGCAAGGGCGAAATCGGTGCTGCCATCGAGTTCAACGCCGAGACCGACTTTGTGGCCCGCAACGATCTGTTCCAGGACGCAGCCAAGTCGTTCGCCCAGCTGGGCCTCGAGCACCACACCGTGGAAGCCATCCACGGCGCTACGCTCGAGAGCGGTTCGACCGTGCAGGACGAGGTGACCCGCCTGATCGCCACCATCGGCGAGAACATGCAACTGCGCCGCGCCGCGCGCCTTTCGGTCGAGGAAGGGGTCGTCGCCTCCTACGTCCACAACGCCGTGTCGCCGGGCGTGGGCCGCATCGGTGTGCTGGTCGCGCTGGAAGGCGCGGGTGACAAGGCTGCCCTGCGCGAGCTGGGCCGCAAGATCGCCATGCACGTTGCCGCCACGGCGCCGCTGTCGCTGAACACCGACGATCTGGATCCCGCTGCGATCGAGAAGGAACGCGCTGTCCTGACCGAAAAGGCCAGGGAAGAAGGTCGCCCCGAGAACATGATCGACAAGATCGTCTCGGGCCAGATCGCCAAGTTCCAGAAGGACGTGGTGCTGTCCAAGCAGCCGTTCGTCATGAACCCCGACGTCACCGTCGAGCAACTGGTCGCCGACACGGCCAAGGAACTCGGCTCGTCGAACCTGAAGCTGGCCGGATTCGTTCGTCTGGCTCTGGGCGAGGGCGTCGAAAAAGTCGAAAGCCCGGACTTCGCCGCCGAAGTGGCGTCGATGACCGCCGGCTAAGGCCCGATTGGTCGAATACCGTTCCGATCTGTCATCGGAGCGTTGCATACGGGGGCGCGTTGGGCTTTGAAGGCCCACGCGCCCCTTGTTTATGGCCGCCTGTCCGAAGGGCGGTCGCTTGCTGACGGAAATGACATGCCCAACCCTTCGTCCGGATATCGATACAAGCGCGTCCTGCTGAAGGTGTCGGGCGAGGTCCTGATGGGCGATCAGGGGTTCGGCATCGATATCGGGACCGTCGAATCGGTGGCCGAGGCGGTTGCCCGTGTGGCGCGTCAGGGCGTCGAGATCTGCCTCGTCATTGGTGGCGGGAACATCTTCCGGGGTGTGTCCAAGGCCGCTGCGGGGCTGGAGCGCACCACGGCCGACTATATGGGCATGCTGGCGACCGTCATGAATGCGCTGGCCATGCAGGGCGCGCTCGAAAAGATGGGCGTGCAGACGCGCGTCCAGAGCGCCCTGACGATGAATGCGGTGGCCGAGCCCTATATTCGCCGCCGCGCCCTGCGGCACCTTGAGAAGGGCCGGGTTGTGATCTTTGCCGCCGGCGTCGGCGCGCCCTTCTTCACCACCGATTCGGGGGCCGCGCTCCGCGCTGCGGAAATGGGCTGCGACGCCCTGCTGAAAGGCACCAGCGTCGATGGCGTCTACAGCGCTGATCCCAAGAAGGACCCTGAGGCTACCCGCTATGAGACCCTGACCTATCACGATGTGCTGGCCAGGGACCTGCGTGTCATGGATGCCTCGGCCGTCGCCCTGATGCGCGACAGCGGTATTCCGATCGTCGTTTTCTCGATCCGCGAGGACGACTCGCTCGAGAAGGTGCTGCGCGGGGAAGGTGCCTTCACCGTTATCCAGTCCGGCGCTAGAAGCGACGCCTGAACGAACAGCACGAGAGCGAGACCGACATGGCAAAGCCCGATCTGAAAACCTATCGCGACCGCATGGACAAGGCGGTCGGTGCGCTGAAGGACGAGTTCGCCGGTCTGCGCACCGGCCGGGCAAACGCCGGCCTGCTCGACCCCGTGCAGGTCGAGGCCTATGGCTCGACCTCGCCCCTGAATGCCGTCGCGGCCATCAGCGTGCCCGAGCCCCGCATGATCACGGTCAATGTCTGGGACCGGGGCATGGTCGTGTCCGTGGAAAAGGCGATCCGCGCGGCGGGTCTGGGCCTCAACCCCGTCGTGGACGGCCAGACCCTGCGCATTCCGATCCCGCCGCTGACCGAGGAACGACGCAAGGATCTGGTCAAACTGGCCGGGAAATATGCCGAGCAGCAAAAGATCGCTGTGCGCAACGTGCGTCGTGATGCCAATGACGACCTCAAGAAGGCGGAAAAGGCCAGCGACATCAGCCAGGATGAACAGAAGAAGATGGAGGCCGAGGTCCAGAAGGACACCGACGCCGCCGTCAAGCGCATCGATGAGATGATGAAGGTCAAGGAAGCCGAGATCATGCAGGTGTGACGACGTCCGGCCCCCCCAACGCGCCACAGCCTTCGCTTTCCCGGACCGACGCGGTCACGGGACCGGCCCACGTCGCCCTGATTATGGATGGCAACGGTCGCTGGGCTGAGGGGCGAGGCCTGCCGCGTGCTGCCGGTCACCGCGAGGGGGTCCAGGCGCTGAAGCGCACGGTCAGGGGCGCCGCCGATCTGGGAATTCAATGCCTGACTGTCTTCGGCTTCTCGACCGAGAACTGGAAGCGCTCCGCCGAGGAGGTCTCGGACCTGATGGGGCTGGTCCGCGCCTATGTCGGCAGCGATCTGGACCGACTGAAGCGCGAAGGTGTTCGGATCCATATCCTGGGACGCAGGCGCGGACTGCCGGACGACATCGCCGCCATCGTGGACCGCGCGGAACAGCAGACTGCCCACAATGACCGCTTTCTGCTTCAGGTAGCCTTCAACTATGGCGGCCGGGCCGACATCACCGATGCGGTGAACAGTCTGGTCCATCAGGCTCTCCAACGGGACGAAAGCGCCCCCGAAATCACCGAGGAAGACATCGGGGCTGCCCTGTCGACCCACCGGGGACCGCCGGTCGATCTGATTATCCGCACCTCTGGCGAGCAGAGGCTGTCGAACTTCCTCCTGTGGGAAGCGGCCTATGCCGAAATGGTGTTCCAGGACATCCTGTGGCCCGACTACGGGCCCGCAGCCCTGACCGAGGCCGTCAAGGAGTATCACCGGCGCGACCGACGGTTCGGGGGTCGGGCACCGACGCCACAGATGGCCGTGTCCTGATGGCGATTCCGTTCGGAAACCTCGGCATGCGGGTGATCTCGGCGTTGGTGCTGGCCCCGCTGGCGGTGCTCGCCATCTGGGCGGGCAGTCTATGGTTCCTTGCCATCATGCTGGCGGCCTGCGTGCTTCTCGCCCGCGAATGGGCCGAGATGAGCGCGCGCGAACGTCCGGGGCCGATCTTCTGGGCCGTGGCCCTGTCGCTGGTGGCAGTTACAGCCATCGCCCATACCGGGGCCATGTCGCCGGCGCTGGTCACGCTTGTCCTGGCCGCCGCCGCCGCTGGTCTGTTTGCCAAACAGGTCCGGCAGGAGGGCCTCGATGCCGCCTATGGCGTGCTTTATCTGGGCTGGCCCGCGATCCTGCTGATCTGGCTGCGCGACGGCCAGTCCGGTGTGGGCCTCAGCTGGACGATTCTGGTGTTTGTCGTGGCTTGGTCGTCCGATGTCGCGGCCTTCATTGTGGGCAGCGTGCTCAAGGGGCCCAAGCTGTGGCCGCGGTATTCGCCGAACAAGACCTGGTCGGGGTTTGCCGGTGGACTCATGGCCGGCGCGGGGGCGGGGGCCTTGATCGCGTCGGTGCTTCCGCTTGACCTCCCTGGTCCAACCTGGGCCTGGGGCCTGTTGCTCGGCTTTGCCGCGGCGCTGGCCACCATGGCGGGGGATCTGTGGGAGTCCGCCCTCAAGCGTCGCTTCGGCGTCAAGGACGCCGGAGGCCTCATCCCCGGCCACGGTGGTCTGCTGGACCGCGTTGACGGCCTGATGTTCGCCGCTGTCGTCCTGGCGGGCGCCCGACTCCTGTTCATTCTCACGGATGCGACCGCGTGATGCATCGCCGCGTCAGTGTTCTGGGGGCCACCGGCTCCGTCGGCAGTTCGACCCTTGCGCTCATGGACGAGGCCGAGCGCGCGGGGACGGCCCGGTTCACCGTCGCGGCCCTGACCGGCGGTCGAAATATCGAGCGCCTGGCCGAGGCGGCGCGCCGTTGGCGCCCGGACCTGGTGGTGACGGCCTGGCCTGAGTTGAAATCCGATCTGGAGGATGCGCTCGCGGGCACGGGGATCCCGGTCGCGGCGGGTGAGGCGGCCCTGATCGAGGCCGCCCTGCAGCCTGCAGACTGGATCATGGCCGCCATCGTCGGCGTGGCCGGGCTGAAGTCGACCTGGGCTGCGGCGGGAACCGGGGCCATCGTCGGTCTGGCCAACAAGGAAAGTCTGGTCTGCTGTGGTCCTGCTCTCATGGCTCGGGCGACCATGGCCGGCGGACGGATACTGCCGGTCGATTCCGAGCATTCGGCCATTCATCAGGTCTTTCCCCACGATCGCCCGGAGGGGGTTCGCAAGCTGGTGCTGACCGCCTCGGGCGGGCCCTTTCGCCAGACCCCGGCGTCAGAACTGGCACGGGTCACGCCCGAGCGCGCCGTAGCCCATCCGAACTGGAGCATGGGCGCCAAGATCTCGGTCGACAGCGCCACTCTGGCCAACAAGGGCTTGGAGATGATCGAGGCCGCCTGGCTGTTTTCCATGCCCGAGGCGAAGATCGACGTCGTGGTCCACCCCGAGTCGATTATCCACAGCCTTGTGGAATGCGTGGACGGATCGACACTGGCCCAGTTGGGTCCGCCCGACATGCGCACGCCGATCGCCTATGCCCTGGCCTGGCCCGACCGCATGGGCTGGCAGGCGCCGCCCCTTGATCTGATCTCACTGGGGCAGTTGACCTTTGAAGCCCCCGATATCGAACGATTTCCCGCGCTTGACCTGGCCCGTCAGGCCCTGAGAACGGGAGGCGCGGCGCCCGCGATCTTCAATGCCGCCAATGAGGTCGCCGCCCTTGCTTTCCTTGACCGGCGTCTGGCCTTTCTCAATATTGCCGCAGTCATAGCCGACACCCTTGAAATGGCGTCGGCTTCGGACCTTGTCGGAGGGTCCGGAGACGCCTGTGAAGCGGCCCTGGCCGTGGATCAGGAAGCCCGCCGTCTGGCCCGGATCTGTCTGGGCCGTCGCGAGCAGGCTGCATGATCCTGTCCGGATCGACGAGGGGAAATAGAGCGACCGCATGACCGAGTTTCTGGCCCAGGCGCCGCTCTATGTGCTGCCATTCCTGCTTGTTCTGACAGTCGTGGTGACGATCCATGAACTGGGCCATTTCCTTGTGGCGCGGGCCTTCGGCGTCAAGATCGACCGTTTTGCCATCGGCTTTGGCCGGGGCCTGTTGTCGCGCACCGACCGCCACGGCACCGAGTGGCGACTGGGGTGGATTCCGCTGGGCGGCTATGTGAAGTTTTCCGGCGACCTGGACCCGTCGAGCGTGCCGGATCAAGCGGGGCTGGCCGAGTTGAAGGGCCGGATCATCGCCGAGCAGGGCCCCGAGGCGATCCGCGACTATTTCCATTTCAAGCCGGTCTGGCAGCGCGCCCTGATTGTGCTCGCGGGACCGATGGCCAACTTCGTCCTGGCCATCGCGGTCTTCACCCTGCTGTTCACGCTGATCGGCGTCCAGATCCAGCCTGCCCGGGTGGCGCAGGTTTCCGCCGGCAGCCCTGCGGCGTCCGCGGGCTTCCAGTCCGGCGATCTTATTACCGGCATCAACGGGCGTCAGATCGAGGACCAGCGCGATGTAACCCGCATTGTGTCCCTGAGCAGCGGGGACCGTCTGCGCTTCCTGGTTGAGCGGGGCGGCGAGGAACTGACGCTCATCGCTGTTCCGGAACGCCAGACCGTCATCGACCCCGTAGCCGGCCGCATCACGGTTGGTCGCATCGGTCTGGGCCTGCTTCCGGCACTCGATGAGATACGTCATGTCCGGTACGGACCCATCGCGGCGATGGGAGAGGCGGCGTCCCAGACGGTCGACGTGCTGGCTACCAGCATCCGCTACATCGGGCGCATCTTCATGGGCCGCGAAAGCGGCGACCAACTGAGCGGCCCGATCGGGATCGCCAAGGCGTCCGGCGCCCTGACCAGCGCGGCCGTTGAGGCCAATCCGGACCCCGGCGCGACCGCTTTCAACCTGATTGTCACCATGACAAGCTTCGCTGCCATACTTTCGATCGGAATTGGCTTTCTAAACCTCCTGCCGATCCCGATCCTGGATGGCGGACACCTGGTTTTTTATGGCTATGAAGCTGTTGCCAAGAAGCCTGTCGCAGCCCGCTTTCAGGAGGCAGGGTTCAGGGTCGGTCTTGCTTTGCTGGCAGGTTTGATGTTGTTCGCCACCTGGAACGATCTACAAAAGCTGAACCTGTTCAAATTCCTCGGCGGGCTCGCTTGATGAGCCGGCGCCAGCCCCCGATGGGACCCGTGATGCATAAGTCTTCCTTTTCCGCCCCTTACACCTTCGCCGGTCGCGCCAGCGCCGTTGCACTTGTAATCGGCGCGGGTCTGGCCGGGCCGGTTCTGGCCCAGGAAACGTCACCACCGCCTGTGCAGGCCCCGCCGGCGGCCCAGGATCCGACCCAGGACCAGCGCGTGCTGGTGACGGCCATTGAGGTGCGGGGCAGCAACCTGCGCATCGAGGACGCCACCGTCCTGTCCTATCTGCCGATCCGGCCCGGTGACACGGTCGATCCGGTGGTGCTGGATGTCGCCGTCCGCACCCTGTCGCGCACCGGCCTGTTCGCCGACGTGCAGATGGGCGTCCAGAACGGCGTCCTGATCGTCGAGGTCGTCGAGAACCCGATCATCAACCAGGTGATCTTCGAGGGGAACGGCGCCATCGGCGACGACAAGCTCAGCGAAGAAGTCACCATTCGTCCGCGCGGGATCTATACGCGGGCCCGCATTCAGGACGACGTCGGCAAGATCGTCGAACTGTACCGCCTGTCGGGTCGCATTTCCGCCAGCGTGACCCCCAAGATCGTGCAGCTCGAACAGAACCGTGTCGACGTCATCTTCGAGATCGACGAGGGCCCCGAGACGGGTCTGCAGGCCATCACCTTCATCGGCAACCAGGCCTTCTCGGACGGCGATCTGCGCGAGGTCATGGTTTCGAAGCAGTCGCGCTGGTGGCGTCTGTTTACCAGCAACGACAACTACGACCCGAACCGCCTCGATTACGACCGTGAACAGCTGCGGGAATTCTATACGAACCGTGGCTATTACGACTTCCGCGTCCTGTCGGCGGTGGCTGAGCTGCTGCCGGACGACAGCGCCTTCTCCATCACTCTGACTGTGGATGAGGGCGACCGCTACAATTTCGGTGAAGTCGATGTGGTCACCGAGAACGACCGACTGAATGCCGACTTCCTGAAGCTGATCCTGCCGATCCGCGAGGGCGACCTCTACGAAAGCGGCAAGATCGAACAGGCGGTCGATACCCTGACCTATGCTGCCGGCTCGGCCGGCTATGCCTTTGTCGAGATCACGCCCAGCTATCGTCCGAATCCCGAGACCGACACGGTCGACGTGACCTTCAACGTCCGCGAAGGCCAGCGCGTTTATGTCGAGCGCATCAATGTGGTCGGAAACACCCGGACCATCGACCCGGTCATTCGCCGCGAACTGGCCCTGACCGAAGGGGATGCCTTTAACCGCACCCTGGTCGAGCGTTCGCGCAACAATCTGCGCAGCCTCGGCTTCTTCAAGGATGTGACGATCGAGGAAGTGCGGGGCTCGGCCCCCGACCGTTCAGTGGTCAACGTCACCGTCGAGGAACAGCCTACCGGCGAACTGTCGGTCGGGGCGGGCTTCAGCTCGGTCGACTCCTTCGTCGTCAACCTGGGGGTGTCGGAAAGCAATTTCCGCGGCCGTGGCCAGGCGGTTGTGGCGCGGATCGAGTGGGGCTCGCTGCGTCAGAACATCGACTTCCGCTTTACCGAGCCGAAGTTCATGGGTCGCGACCTGCGAGCAGGCTTCGACATCTTCCACTCGCGCTACGACCTCAGCGAATTCTCGTCCTATGATTACCGGTCGACCGGCGCTGGCCTGCGTCTGTCCTATCCTCTGAACGGCTATACGCTGCTCAGCACGCGCTACTTCCTGAAGGCCGACGAAGTCATCGTGCCGGCCAGCTTCTGCCGGGGCGGCGGACAGGGCTCGTCAGCCTTGTGTGATCAGGTCGGATCCTTCGTCAACTCCTCGGCCGGCTACACCATCCTGGTCGATCGCCGGAACGATCCCGTGCGTCCGACTCGCGGTTGGGCCGGCACCATCCGTCAGGACATCGCCGGCCTTGGCGGCGACGTGAACTACATCCGGACCGAAGCCGAGGCCTCGGCCTATTGGGGCATCCGTCCCGAATGGGTGGTCACGGCCCAGTTCCAGACCGGCTATGTGTCGGGCTGGGGCGGCGACCCCGTCCGGATCAATGACCGCTTCTTCAAGGGCGGCAACAGCTTCCGGGGCTTCGAAACGGCGGGTCTTGGCCCGCGCGATACCCTGACCACGGACGCTCTCGGCGGTAATTTCTACGTCATCGGGACGATGGAGCTGACAGTGCCGAACGGCCTGCCGGAAGAGTACGGCATCCGGACCTCGCTGTTCACCGATGTCGGGACCGTCGGGGTTCTGGACGACCGCTATCTGTTCGACACCACGACGGGTCTTCGCAATACCCGTATTGTCGACGATCTGTCGATCCGTGGCTCGGCCGGCATCAGCATCCACTGGCGCGCCCCGGTGGGGCCGATCCGGTTCGACATCTCCAAAATCTTCTCCAGCGAAGATTACGACAAGACCGAGGGCTTCCGCTTCTCGACCTCCACCCAGTTCTAAGAGGCGTCACCCCCGACGCCGCCATGTGAGTAAGACCATGAAGTTGTTTGCAATCGCCGCCGTTGCCCTGGCCACCCTGACGGCCACGCCCGTTCTGGCCCAGGCTGCCGGCCCGCAGAACCCCGGCCCGGTGATCCCGGGGCTGTGCGTCTATAACAATGCGCGCCTGATGGCGCAGTCGACGGTCGGTCAGTCGGTCCAGCAAGGCATGCGTCGCCTGACCGATGAAGTCGTCAATGAGCTGCAGCCCTATGGCCAGTCCATCAGCGCCGAAATCCAGGCCCTCCAGCAGGGCCGGGGCACCATCCCCCAGGAAGAGTTCGCCCAGCGCAGCCAGGCGGTGCAACAACGCATCGCCGAGGCCGAGCAACTGGAACAGACCCGCTCGCAGGAGCTGGAGTACACCCTGAATCAGCAACGGGTGGCTATCGCCCGCGCGGTCGATCCCATCCTGGTCGCCGTTTACCAGGAGCGCGGTTGCGGCATCCTGATCAGCGGTGAGGCGGTGTACGAGGCCAATCCTCAGATGGACATCACGGATATGGTCATCCAACGCCTGAACACCCAGCTGCCGTCGCTGTCGTTCAACCGCATGCCGGTGCCGGTCCAGCAACCGGCGCAATAGAGGCGTATCGGGGAAGGGATGCCGGACACCCGCTTCTTTCAGACCCTTCCCGAACGCACGGTCGATGACCTGGCTGCCGCTGTCGGTGGCCGGGTCGTTCGCGGTGGCGAGCGGGTCATATCGGGGGTTGCCCCCCTTGCCCGGGCCGAATCCGGGGACCTGACCTTCCTGTCCGATCGTCGCATGAAAGCGGCCTTGGCGCAGACTCGCGCCGGGGCCGTTCTCCTGTCCGAAACCCTGGTCGATCAGGCACCGCCCGAAGCCGCAGTCATCGTCTCGACCGAAGTGCAGGCGGCATGGGCCCGGGTCGCAGACCTGTTGTACCGACCGTATTCCATTGACCTGTCAGCTACGCCCGGCGCCTGGCTCGAGGACGACAGCGTGATCGTGGAACCGGGCGTCGTCTTGGGCCAGGGTGTCAGCATCGGACGGGGCACGCGCATCGGGGCCAACACCGTGATCGGCCCCGGGGTCCAGATTGGTCGCGACTGTCAGATTGGCGCGCTGGTCAGCCTGTCCCACGCCCTGATCGGGGATCGGGTGCGCATCCTCGCGGGTGCCCGTATCGGCGAAGCCGGCTTTGGCGCGGCGCCCTCAAAGGCGGGCCCGGTCGATATCCCCCAACTGGGACGGGTTATCCTTCAGGATGGGGTAACGGTCGGCGCCAACACCTGCATCGACCGCGGCGCCTACAATGACACCGTCATCGGCGAGAATTCCAAGATCGATAATCAGGTCCAGATCGGCCACAACGTTGTCATCGGACGCAACGGTCTTCTGGCTGCGCACACAGGGATCTCCGGCTCCGTGACTGTCGGCGACAATGTCATGTTCGGCGGTCGAGCCGGCATTGGAGACCACATTACCATCGGCGAGGGGGCCCGTGTCGCGGCCGGTGCCGGCGTCTTGGCCGACATCCCGCCGGGCGAAACCTGGTCCGGCTATCCGGCTAAACCCCTGCGTCAATCCTTGCGCGAAGCCATCTGGTTGGCCAAACAGGCGGGCAAGAGCAAAGGCGAGACCAAGAGCTGAGATGACCGACGACCGGATCGACTATGCCGAAGTGATGCGACGGCTTCCGCATCGCTACCCCTTCCTGCTGATCGACAGAGCCGAAGATTTCGTCTCGGGCACGTCGATCACGGGCATCAAGAACGTCACCCATAACGAGCCGTACTTCCCCGGCCACTTCCCGATCGACCCGGTCATGCCCGGTGTGATGATCGTCGAAGCCATGGCCCAGACCGGGGCGCTGCTGATGTCCAGATCTCTGGACGTGTCGGTCGAGGGCAAGGTCATCCTGTTCATGTCGATCGACGGCGTGCGGTTCCGCAAGCCTGCCCGTCCGGGTGACCAGTTGCGCATGAAGGTGGTCGTCACCAAACAGCGCGGTGACATCTTCAAATTCCGGGGCGAGACCTTCATCGATGGCAAGCTGGCCGCCGAGGCGGATTTCGCGGCCATGGCCTCAACCGTCGAACAGCCGATCCGCTGATGGCCATTCACCCCACTTCGATGGTCGATTCCGGCGCCGAACTGGCCGACGATGTGGAGATCGGCCCGTGGTGCACAGTCGGGCCGGGCGTCAGACTGGCCGCCGGCGTCCGACTGGTCAGCCATGTGGTCATCCAGCGCGACACGACGGTCGGCGCCGACACCGTCATCCATCCCTTCGCCGTGATCGGCGGGGACCCCCAGCATACGGGGTACAAGGGCGAGCGCGTGACTCTCGCCATCGGTGAGCGCAACACCATCCGCGAGCACAGCACCTTCAACCGGGGCACGCCGCAAGGCACCGGCGAGACTGTGATCGGGTCGGACAATCTGTTCATGACGGGCGCCCACGTTGGCCATGACGCCGTGGTCGGCAACAGCATTACCTTCGCCAACAACGCCACCCTGGGGGGGCATGCCGAGATCGGGGACAAGGTGTTCCTCGGCGGTCTGTGCGCCGTGCACCAGTTCGGACGGGTGGGGCAGGGCGCCATCGTCGGTGGACTGGCGGCTGTGACTCGCGACGTCATTCCCTACGGCTCGGCCTGGGGCAATCACGCGCAGCTGCGAGGCCTCAACCTGATCGGCCTGAAGCGCAAGGGCTATGACAAGTCGGCTGTCCGCCGCCTGCTGGCCGCCTATCGTGACCTGTTCGAGAGCAAGGATCAGCCCTTCGCCCAGCGGCTGGACGCGGTCGCCCTGACCTATGCCGACCTGCCCGAGATCGTCGAGATCGTGGACTTCATCCGCCGGGACACGCGCCGTCCGCTCTGCCTGCCCGAGGGCTGAGGTGGCCGCGCGGGGCAAGCTGGGCCTGATCGCCGGGGGCGGAGCCTTGCCGCTGGCCGTCGCAGCCCGCTGCGAGGTCGAGGGCCGCGACCTGCACGTCATCCGTCTGGCCGGCTTCGCCGACCCGCATCTGGTCCGATATCCCGGCATTGAGGCCGGCATGGCCGAGATCGGGCGTATCCTGTCCGAGATGAAGTCGGCGGGCTGTCAGGTTGTCTGCCTCGCGGGGACGGTCAGCCGCCCGGACTTCAAAACGCTTCGTCCAGACCTGAAGGGCGCGACTCTGCTGCCGGGCATCATTGCCGCGGCGACCAGGGGAGACGACGCCCTGCTGCGCAAGATCCTGTCGATATTCGAGGGTGAGGGGTTCGCGGTCGAGGGGGCCGACGACATTCTGGGTGGCGACAGCCTGCCGCACGGTGCCCTGGGTCAGGTCCAGCCCACACCAGAGCAGCTCTCTGATCTACGAAAAGCACTCCATGTCGCGGAAAAATCGGGTGAACTCGACATAGGTCAGGGCGCCGTCGTTTGCGACGGGCTGGTTCTGGCCGTCGAGGCGCAAGAGGGCACCGACGCCATGTTGCGCAGGGTGGCCGGCCTGCCCGTCGATTTGCGCGGGGCACCTGGCTCGCCGAAGGGCGCGCTGGGCAAGGCGCCCAAGCCCATCCAGGACCTGCGCGTCGACATGCCGGTCATGGGTGTGCGAACCCTCGAACTGGCGGCCGAGGCCGGTCTGGCCGGGGTCGGCGGACAGGCCGGGCGACTGATCCTGATCGACCGCCCCGCCATAATTGAGACGGCCGACCGGCTGGGCCTGTTCATCTGGGGCGAGGGCGTATGAGCCGCCCGCTGAAGGTCATGCTGGTCGCGGCCGAGGCTTCGGGCGATGCGCTGGGGGCCGGATTGGCGCGAGCGTTGAAGACGCGGCTGGGGAGTGACCTGAGCCTCGTGGGAGTGGGCGGGCCCCGGATGGCGGCTGAGGGCATCGTCAGCCCTTTCGATATCGCGGACCTGTCCATCCACGGCTGGCTTGAGGGCCTGAAGGCCTTTGGGCTGGTCAAGCGGCGCGTGGCCGACACGGTTGAGCTGGCCTCACGCGAACGGCCTGATGCCGTGGTCCTGATCGACAGCTGGGGCTTCACCATCCGCGTGGCCCAGGCGCTACGGCCCCTGATGCCCGATATGCCGCTGATCAAATACGTCGGGCCGCAGGTCTGGGCCTCCCGGCCCGGTCGGGCAAAGACCCTGGCCGCGGCGGTAGATCACCTGCTGGCTCTCTACGCCTTTGACGCGCCGTGGTTCGAGCGAGAGGGCCTGTCGACGACGGTGGTGGGGTCACAGGCGCTGCATGTCGACCTGTCCGGCGCCGATTCGACCGCATTTCGGGTCGCGCGCGGGATCGACGCCGATGCGCCCCTTCTGCTGGTCCTGCCCGGCAGCCGTCCGTCCGAGATTCGCCTGATGACGCCCGTGTATGCCGAGACGGTCACGCGGCTCAAGGCATCCATGCCTGATCTCCAGGTCGCTGTCGTCGTTGCCGGAACCGTGGCGGCCAGCGTACGCGCCCAGGTCGCGGACTGGCCCGTCGAGGCTCATCTGGTCGAGGAAGACGACAAATACGCAGCGATGAAGGCCGCGACCTTGGCCTTGGCCACCAGCGGTACCGTGTCGACCGAGCTGGCGCTCGCGGGGGCCCCCATGATCATCGCCTACCGCTTCCAGCCGCTCAGCTATGCGATCATGCGCCCCTTCTTTACCGGCAAATACGCGACCCTGTTCAACCACGCTGCCGATGAGGAAATCGCGCCCGAATACATCCAGAAGGATGCCACGCCGGACCACCTGGTCCCGGCCGTCGAGCGTCTGCTGGAGGATCCCGCCGCCCGCGCCGATCAGGCCCGCCGCCAGACGGCGGCCCTCGACCTCATGGGCCGCGAGGGCCGCGATCCCTCTGAAATCGCCGCTGAAGCCGTGTTGGATGTCATTGCCGGTCGGACCGCCGCCTAGTCCGCCCGCATTCCCCGTCGCGCCAGAATCATGGCGCCGACGACGCAGGGAGCGAACAGAAGGCCCTCCAGACCGCCGGTGACGCTCTGGGCGATTGGACCAAAGCCGGTCTCGCCGAACCAGTTGCCGATCATGCCCAGTTGCAGCTGGGACTCGGGGAAGGTCTTCGCCAGCAGGTCCAGACTGCCGCCCATCAACCGGCCCCCGAACAGCGGAATGGCCATGCCCGCCAGCGCCGCCGCGACCCCCGCCGTGATCATGCAGCGCCGCAGGGGCAGGGGGTCGCGCCCGCGCGTGCCCAGCCACAGGCCCAGACCGATGGCTCCGCCCAGAATGAAGCCCTCCATCCCCCCGGTGATGTCCCCCGGCGAGCGCCCGACCAAAAGGTTGAAGGCGTCGATGCCCAGCAGCTTGACCGCGCCGCCCACCATCATGCCGCCGATTGCGCCGCCCAGAATGATCCACGGACTGGGCGCGCGCCGGCCGAGGCCGGTCGCCGCCATGCCGAGGCCGACCGCCGCCCCGCCCATCAGGGCCACCAGCGTCGTCAGCCACACCAGCACCAGCAGGATCGACCCAGACCCCATGCCGGGCGCCAGCGGGTGGGACACGGCGATCAGCCCGTAGATCAGCCCGCCGATCACCCCTGCCAGTCCGCCTCCCAATACACCCGCTCCGCCCAGCAGCAGGGTGCGCTTCGCATCCCACGCATCGTCGGCGGGGCCGGGCGCCGCCTGGGCGACAGGCGGGCCATTCGATGCGGGCTGGGCAACCGCCGCAACCGGGGCGATGAAGCGATAGCCGTGCTTGGGCACAGTCTCGATATAGGTCGGCCGCCCGGCCGTATCTCCCAACTGCTTCCTGAGGGTGCGGATGCACTGCGTCAGCGCCTCGTCGGTGACCGGAATGCCGCGCCACACCTGGTCGAGGAACTGGTCCTTGGTCACCAGCTGCCCCGGCCGCTCGACCATCAGGATCAGGGCGTCGAGATAGCGGGCGCTGATTTCGACCGGCGCGCCGTCCCGCGTCAGGCGCCGGTTCACGGGGTCGAGGGTGAAGGCACCGAAGCGAAGGCCGTCTGGCGTCAATTTCAGAAAATCCTCAGCCGTCGCTCATGCCGCTCAGGCGCGGCGACCTCACAGTGCCAGCGTCCACCAAGGTGGCGGCAAAGGCAATGCGAGGAATGACATCATGGTCGATCTGATCCTGCCGGGGCAGGGGGCAGGGCTAATCCGGCTGCTGAGGCAGCGTCGGGGGCGGGCGACCCGACTGCGCCTCAGCGGCGGTCGCGACGTGCTGGCCTTCAACTGTGTCTGGGGCATGGACTATGCCGCCGAGTGGGAACACCTGACGCTTAACCTGTCGCCCCGCGTGCCGGCCGCGCCCGTGTCCGCCCTGTCCTCGGCCGAGGTGATCACGGCCGAGGACCCGGACACGGGAGCCCTTCTGTATCGCGGGCTTAGCCGATGAGAGCGGCAATACCCGTCAGGGTCTCGCGCAGACCGGCCCGACGCTTGGCGGCCTGATCCCGGCCTGACGGGTCGATCTCGCCCGCCAGCGCCAGCAGATCACGTGCCAGGGCTGGATCCTTGCCATTGCCCTCGACGAGTGGCTCGGCGCGATCCAGAGCCGCCGATACCCGTCCGGCAAGTCCGGAATCCAGTCCACCATCGCGGGCAAACTGGTCCAGATAGGCACGACCCACGACCGGGTGGGCCGGCCAGGTGACCGGATACTGCTGCTGCGGGTTCACCGTGCCGCCTTCGTCGGCCAAGGCCGCAGCTGCGATCTCGTTGGCCGTCAGGGTCTCGCTGGGCGTCAAGGTGAAGACGTCCAGCCCCCGGCCGATTTCCGAGCCATAGATCCGGCCGTCGTACCAGTAGACCGACCAGTAGCCGCCCGACCCCTGACGCTCGGCATTCACCGGGCCGCGGTCAAAATAGGCGATCTCGAAAGCATTCGAGGAATCGGTAAAGTCGCTGATCGACAGCCCGCCCTGGTACCAGGCCTGAACGAACAGGTCGCGTCCGGGAACCGGGATCAACGAGCCATTGTGGGCAACGCAGTTTTCAAGCTCGGTCTGGGCGGCGGGCAGTTTGTAATAGCCCTGGAACACCAGCTCGCCGTCGACGATGTCATAGATGGCATTGGCACCCCAGGTCATGGGGTCCTGCACCCGGCAGCGCGGCCGTCCGCCGCCGCCCCATTCGTCGGTGAACAGCACCTTGGTGGCGTCGTTGTTGAAGGTCGCCGAGTGCCAATAGGCAAAGCCCTCATCGACGACGGCATCGATGCGCTTCGGCGCGCGCGGATCGGACACGTCGAACAGGATGCCGTTGCCGGCACAGGCTCCGGCGGCGATGTTGCGCGTCGGGAAGATGGTGATGTCGTGGCAGTGATCGGTCTGGCGCGTGGTCTGGGTGCCCTGACCATGGTCTCCACCGCGCCACAGGCCGGCAATCTCGCCGGTCTCTTCGTCGGCAAAGACGGCGGGGCTGTCGATGATGCGCGACTGCGACGGATCGGCCAGCGGAATCTCGATCACATCGACTCGGAACAGGGCGGTGCGCTCATCGCCGGGGGTGCCGACCACGCAGCCGGCCAGCTCGCGCTCGTCACGGACGCTGGCGGTACCCGAGTTATAGACGATCAGGCGGCGCTCATCAGCGGCCACGACGGTATGGGTATGCGAGCCCCGGCAGGTCTGGACCTGTCCGACCTGGACCGGACGGACCGGATCGGTGATGTCGAAGATGCGCAGGCCGCGGAAGCGGTCCGGGCTGGCGCCCGGCCCAACGCCCTCGCGACCACAGTCGACCCGACCGTTGGTCGACTCCACAGACATCAGCATCAGATTGCCATAGATCGACACATCACCCTGTCCGCCGGGGCAGACGATCGAGCTGATCAGCTGCGGCTCGGGGGCATCGGTCAGACGATACAGATTGATCCCGTGATAGTTGCCGACCGCCAACAGGTCGCCCTGGAAAGCCATGTCGGTGTTCGAGAAGCTGAGGAAGGGCGAGCGACGCCCGGTCTCGTCGCCGACGCGCGGGGGCAGTCCCGCCGGATTGGTCGGATCAAAGAAGCCGGTCGGCTTGGGCAGGCTGGCGATCAGCTCCATATTGCTAGACGCCTGTTCAGCATCCCGGAACCCGGCCCGCAGATTGGTGCGGGGATCGGGAGACGCGGAGCGGATCAGCGCGGTCATGCGGTTGATCTCGGTCTGCTGCTCATTGGCGACATCGTTGACGAAGCGGAACAGGATCGGGTCGTACGCAGACCCCGAGCGCCCCAGCAGCGACGACACCATGGTCAGCGCGCCTTCGTGGTGGGGAATCATCAGCTCAAGGAACAGGCGATCGAACTCGGGGCCCGTGGCGGCGGCGAGCCGTGCCATCTGCTCGGGCGAGGCCATGCCGGGCATATCCGCATGGCCGCCGTGGGCGGAATGGTCCATGCCCTGGTGCGCGGAATGATCCATCGCCCCCGTGGGCTGCGGCGTCGGGGCCATCTCGCCCCGCTCGGTCAGCCAGCCGCGCATGAAGGCGATTTCGTCCGCCTGCGAAGCGAGGATACGGGACGCAAGGTCCAGAATTTCGGGGGTGTTGGTGCGGTCGGCGGCCAGCATCGACATTTCCACGGCCTGGCCATGGTGCAGGATCATGCCCTGCATGAAGGCGACGTCGTCGGCCGAATAGCGGTTGTCGGCGATCCGGGCGGCTTCACGGCCTTCGAGCGTACGGCTTGCCTCACCGGGCGCGCCGGGCTGGATCAGGGGCGCTTCCTGGGCGAAGGCGCTGCTGGCGAACAGGAGGGTGCCGAGGGCAGCGGAGCTCCCCAGCAGTTTGCGGATCGACGGACCGGAATTCTTCAACGACGTAACTCCCCAGAATAGTGGTGCCATATCGCTAGCATGGGCCTTTGCGGGGCCAAAGTCCGGAAAGTGTCGCAAACGAAAAGGGCGCGACCTGCGCCGCGCCCTTTGCAAGCATCAACGGTGAAAGACGCCGTCGCGCCCGATCAGCCCCGCATTTCGATCGGGGTGTAATCCCGGGCCGTGGGGCCTGTGTACAGCTGGCGCGGGCGGCCGATCTTCTGCGACGGATCTTCCATCATCTCCTGCCACTGCGCGATCCAGCCGACCGTCCGGGCCAGCGAGAACAGCACGGTGAACATGGTGGTCGGGAAGCCCATGGCCGACAGGGTGATGCCGGAATAGAAGTCGACGTTCGGGAACAGCTTGCGCTCGATGAAGTATTCGTCGTTCAGCGCGACCTTCTCCAGCTCCATGGCGACCTGCAGCAGCGGATCGTTGGGATCGCCGACGGCCTTCAGCACCTCGTGGGCGCTTTCCTGCATGACCTTCGCGCGCGGGTCGTAGTTCTTGTACACGCGGTGGCCAAAGCCCATCAGCTTGTACTTCTTGTCTTTCACGCCCTGGATGAACTCCGGAATTTTGTCCGGGGTGCCGATCTCTTTCAGCATGTTCAGCGCCTCTTCGTTGGCGCCGCCGTGCGACGGGCCCCACAGGCAGGCGATGCCGGCGGCGATACAGGCGAACGGATTGGCACCCGACGAGCCGGCCAGGCGGACCGTCGAGGTCGAGGCGTTCTGCTCGTGGTCGGCATGCAGAATGAAGATGCGATCCATGGCCTTGGCCAGCACCGGGTTGACCTCATAGTCCTCGGCCGGAACGGCGAAGCACATCCGCAGGAAGTTCTCGGAATAGCTGAGGTCGTTGCGCGGCGACACGAAGGGCTGACCGACGTGGTATTTGTAGGCGCGGGCCGCGATGGTCGGCATCTTGGCAATCAGTCGGATCGCCGAAATGTTGCGCTGGACCGGGTCATGGATGTCCAGACTGTCGTGGTAGAAGGCCGACAGGGCGCCGACCGTGCCGACCATGATGGCCATCGGGTGGGCGTCGCGGCGGAAGCCCTCGAAGAAGCGGTCGAACTGCGAGTGCAGCATGGTGTGCATGGTCACGCTGTTCTCGAAGGCCGCATATTGCTCGGCCGTCGGCAACTCGCCGCGTAGCAGCAGGTGGCAGACCTCGACGAAGTTCGACTGCGAGGCCAGTTGGTCGATCGGATAGCCGCGGTGCAGTAAGACGCCCTTGTCGCCGTCGATGAAGGTCAGGGCGCTTTCGCAGGACGCCGTCGACGTAAAGCCGGGGTCGTAGGTAAAGGCGTCGGTTGCACCGTACAGTTTGCGGATGTCGATGACGTCCGGGCCGGTCGAGCCGGACAGAACCGGCAGATCGACGCTCTTGTCGCCATAGGAGAGGGTGGCGGTACCGGTCGGGGAGGGGGTATTGGTCATCTGCGTCCCTGTGTGCATGCCGACCGGGTGCCCCCGACCGGGGCGAACCGCTTAGGAGCCGCGATCCGCAAATGAGTTAAGGCCGTTCACTTAGTATGTTGCAGCGCATCATCCAAGCGACCGAGGGCGTCTTCCCGCGATAAAGAGGCCAACGTACTGGCGATATCGGGAGAGGCAGCCCCCCCCGTCAAGGCCGCGCGCACCGGCGGGCCGATCTTGCCAAAGCCGACGCCCTCGCTCTCGGCAAAGGTTTTCAGCGTAGAATCAAGCGCATCGGCGGACCAGTCGGCCTGATCCGCGAGCAGGGGGAGCAGACGCGAAAGACGTGCGGTCGCTTCCCCGGTCAACTGGCCGCGTGCCTTGTCCGATATCGCCACCGGGCGATCCATCAGGGCAAAGGCCGCCTGTTCGCGCAATTCGATCAGGGTCGTGGCCCGGTCGCGGACGTGGGGAATGGCGCGGGCCAGGCGGGGCTTTTCGGCCGCGTCCCGGGCGACCAGGTCGACCAGCCGCGACACCTCGGCCTGGCGGATCCAGTGGGCGTTCACATGGGCCAGCTTGGCTAAGTCCAGCCGGGCCGGAGCCTTGTTGATCCCGGAAAGGCCGAACCATTCGATGGCCTGTGCGTCGTCGAACAGTTCGTCGTCGCCGTGCGCCCAGCCGAGGCGGGCCAGATAGTTGCGCATGGCCTCGGGCAGGTAGCCCATGTCGGCATATTGGTGGACGGCCTGGGCCCCGTGGCGCTTGGACAGCTTGGCGCCGTCCGGGCCGTGGATCAGGGGGATGTGGGCGAACACCGGGCGGGTCCAGCCCAGGGCGTCATAGATCAGGGCCTGACGTGCGGCATTGTTCAGATGGTCATCGCCGCGGATGACGTGGGTCACGCCCATGTCGTGGTCGTCGGCCACAACTGCCAGATTATACGTCGGATTTCCGTCGGAGCGCAGCAGCACCAGATCATCGAGGTCCTCGGCGCGCCATCGAACCGTGCCCTGGACGGCGTCAGCGATCTCGACGCTCTGCTCCATCGGGCGGCGAAAGCGTACGACGTGGGGCTGGTCCGGGTCGCCTTCGGACGGGTCACGGTCGCGCCAGGGTGAGACGAAGGCGCGCTTTTCGGCCTTGGCTTCATCGCGCAGGCGACCGGTCTCTTCTGTAGAGGTCCAGTCGCGATAGGCATGGCCAGTCTCTACCAGAACCTCGACAACCTCGCGGTGGCGGTCGGCGCGCGAATGCTGGAAGACGGGCGGCGCGTCGGCGGTCAGCCCCAGCCAGTCCAGGCCGTCGAAAATGGCCTTCACCGCCGCCTCGGTCGAGCGCTCGCGATCGGTGTCCTCGACACGGATCAGGAACCGCCCGTCGTGGTGCCGGGCAAAAAGCCAGTTGAAAAGCGCTGTTCTTGCCCCCCCAATGTGGAGGTATCCCGTGGGAGAGGGAGCAAAGCGCGTGACGACGTCGGTGGGGGCGTGGGAATCGGTCAAGGGGGACGGGATTGGCCAAGGTTCAGGAAGAGGCCGCCCTTATACCCCCTGAGGGGCCGCTGCCCAGCCTGGCAGAGCGATTTGCCGGGCGGGCGGTCGAGGGCGCACGCCAAGCCCTTCTGGCCCAGACGGATCGTTGGCGGCTGTGGGCCCCCGTGGCGTTCGGCGGCGGGTGCGGCCTCTATTTCGTCCTCACGACCGAACCGCCGCTGTGGCCGCTGGTCCCGCTCGCCCTGACCCTTGCCGGCCTGTGGGCCCTGGCCCGCCACCGGGGCTTAGGACGCGCCCTCACCGTGCCGCTGATGCTGCTGACCTGCTTCTGCGCGGGTCTGTCGGTGACCAAGCTGCGTTCGGACAACGTCGCGGCCCCCATAGCTCCGGCGACGTCAGACCCGGTGGTCGTCGAAGGCTGGGTGCTGGACGTGGACAGCCCCGGCGCGCGTGGGGCGCGCATCATCATGGCGCCTGTCCGTGTGCACGGGCTGGCTCCCGAGGACACCCCCATGCGGCTGCGAGTCACCGTTCGCGGCGAGGTGCCCCGGCCCGGCGATGCGGTCAGCGTCTTTGCCATTCTGAACCCGCCGCCGGGACCGGCCGCGCCCGGGGCCTATGACTTTGGCCGGACGGCCTGGTTCCAGAGCATGGGCGGGGTGGGATTCGAACTGGGTCAGACCCGCTGGATCGACCTGCCCCCGCCGCCCCGCTCCATGCGCATCCGGATGGCGGTCAACCAGTTCCGCTTTGGACTGGCCGAGCGGCTGGTCGAACGCCTCGGCCCCCGCGTCGGCGGCGTGGCGGCGGCGATGACCACCGGCCACGAAAGCTGGATCGCTCAGGAGACCTACGACACCATGCGGGACTCGGGCCTGATCCACATCCTGTCGATCTCGGGCCTGCACATGGCCATCGTGGGCGGCTTCGTCTTCTTCGCCGTGCGGTTTGGTATAGCGGCCTGGCCGTGGCTGGTGCTGCGCGTACCGGGCAAGAAGGTCGCCGCCTGGGCGGGCTGGATCGCCGTCGTCGCCTATCTGATCATCTCGGGCGCGCCGCCGCCGGCCGAGCGGGCGGCGATCACAGCCTCGGTCGCCTTCCTCGCCATCATTCTCGACCGGCCCGCCATCAGCATGAATGCGCTGGCCGTGGCGGCCTTTGCCGTCCTGCTGCTTCAGCCCGAGGCCATCGTCACGCCCGGCTTCCAGATGTCGTTCGCGGCGACCGCAGCCCTCGTAGCGCTGGCCGAGTCATGGCCGCGCCGACCGCGTGAGATCAAGGTGCCCCTGCCCATCCTGCTTGTGCAGAGAGCGGGCACCTGGGTCGGACTGGCCATTCTTGCCAGCTTCGTCGCCGGCATGGCCACCGGCCCGTTCGCCATGCAGCATTTCAACCGGACGGCAGTCTATGGCCTGCTGGCCAATATGATCAGCTCGCCGCTCGCCGACTTCGTCATGATGCCCATGTTGGCCCTGGGCGTCATGCTGCAGCCCGTCGGCCTGGGCGGGCCGTTCCTGACGGTCGCGGGATGGGGCATCGAAGCCATCATGGCCATCGGCTCGTGGACCTCCGGCCTGCCCGGCGCCGTCATCCATACAGCCAGCGCGCCGGTGATCGCGCTTCCGGTCGCCTTCGTCGGCATCCTGTTCGTCTGCCTGTGGCGGGGGCGGCTGCGCTGGCTGGGCCTGCCGCTGGCGTGCGCGGTGCTGGTCTGGCCCCGGCATCCGACGCCGGACCTGTGGATCGCCGATGCGGGAACCAATGCGGCCATCATCGCCGGGGATCAGGCCCTGATGATGCGCCGCGTCGGCACTTTTTCGCGGGACGTCTGGTCGGGACGGCGGGGGCTGGAGGCCGTCAATCGGGAAGGGGAGGGCTGGACCTGCGGGCGCACCCACTGCAGGCCCGACGCACCGGGCCCGCTGGCCCTGTGGTGGGGCCGGCGCGCGCCGGACGACGAGCAGCTGGCGGCCCTGTGTCAATCGGCCGAGGTCGTCAGTGTGCGGGTCGAGCTGCCCGCCCTGCCTGAGGCCTGTAGCGGGCGTCTGGTGCTGGACGGGCGCGACTATGCGACCGGCGGCAGTGTCGAGCTGTGGCGCACAGAGGGCGGCTGGCGCGCCCTGTGGTCAACAACCGCGCGGGGGGACCGCCCTTGGAACCGGCTGGGCGATCCGGACTATCAGGAATAGCGGCGGATCAGTCCGACCAGACGGCCCTGCACCTTGACCTGATCCGGGCCGAAGATGCGCGTCTCATAGGCCCGGTTGGCCGGCTCCAGCGCGATCGAGGCGCCCTTCTTGCGCAGGCGTTTCAGGGTTGCTTCCTCGTCTTCGACCAGGGCCACGACGATCTCGCCGCTGCTGGCGCTGTCGACCTGGCGGATGATGGCATAGTCGCCGTTCAGGATGCCCGCCTCGATCATCGAATCGCCCTCGATCTCGAGCAGATAGTGTTCCCCGGCGCCCAGCAGGGCTTCGGGCACCGCCATGCGGTCGCGCTCGTGCTGGATGGCGGCGATCGGTGTACCGGCGGCGATCTTGCCCAGCAGCGGCAGTTCGCGCGTGCCCGGCTCATTGGCATTGGCGGCGGGACGACCGCCGCCCTCGATGACATCGGGAACGAACGGGCCGCGTGCACGGGTCGGCTGGGCAGCCGCCTGATCCGGCAGTTTCACGACCTCAAGCGCCCGGGCCCGATGCGCCAGACGGCGGATGAAGCCGCGCTCCTCCAGCGCCGTGATCAGCCGGTGAATGCCCGATTTGGACGCCAGATCCAGAGCTGCCTTCATCTCGTCAAAGGAGGGCGAAACCCCGGTCTCGCGGATACGCTCATGAATGAACATGAGCAGTTCGTGCTGTTTGCGCGTGAGCATGGAGACCTCTGACCCGAATCTGTTCCGCCTGTGGACAATAGCGGAACACACCGCGAACGTCCATGCTGTGTTCGTGAGGTGTTCTGGTTAAGGAGCGGTTAGCGGGGGGCTCAGTCCAGCAGGGGGCCCGGGTGGTCAGTTTGCCGAACCGAGGACGGGGAGAGATAGATCGTCCTCACGCCGTCTCCCGTGAGGGGCTGGTCGTAGATCGTCGCTCCGTCGACAATAAGTCTGAGCCTGGCAGCGTCCGACACCGGAAGGCGCGCTGTGTAGGATGACTCGGTGCTCCAATCGGACGTGGTCAGAACGCCAGCGTAGGCTAACTGCTCGTCGACGTAGAGTTCCGCGCGTTCGCCACGAAAGCCATTAAAGGCAAAAAAGACCATCCGACATGAGGCGTTTGCCTCGCACTCGGCCTCTGCTCGTTCGTCGTCGCGCGGGGGCGTCTGCGTAGAGCAGCCGACTGTCGCGGTCATTATAGCCAAGGCCGATAGAGCCGCCTGCCGAACCGTCATCCCATCAACGCCCTTGTCGCCGCCTCCACATTCGCCTGCCGCATCAGGCTTTCGCCCACCAGCAGGGCGTCGGCGCCGGCTCGGGCGACGATGGCGACGTCGTCGGGCGTGAACAGGCCGCTTTCGGCGACCAGGGTGGCGCCTTCAGGGGCCAGCGGGGCCAGGCGGGCGAAGGTTGTGATGTCGACCTCGAAGGTGCGCAGCGACCGGTTGTTCACGCCGATCAGGTCGGCGCCCAGCCGGCCCGCACGGGCCATCTCGGCCTCGTCATGGGTCTCGACCAGGGCATCCATGCCGTACCGGCGGGCCTCGGCCAGCAGGTCTGCGGCGAGGGCGTCGTCGACCATGTCCATGATGATCAGGATGCAGTCGGCGCCCAGCGCCCGGCTCTCGGCCACCTGCCACGGGTCGACGAGGAAATCCTTCCGCAGGCACGGCAGGCGGACGGCATCTCGTGCCGCGACCAGAAAGGCGTCATCGCCCTGAAAGCTCGGCCCGTCGGTCAACACCGACAGACAGTCGGCACCGCCGCGTTCATAGGCCTTCGCCAGTTCCACAGGGTTGAAGTCGGCCCGGATCAGGCCCTTGGACGGGCTGGCCTTCTTGATCTCGGCGATCAGGCCGGGGCGGCCGGTGGCCCGGCGGGCCAGAAGGGCGGTCTTGAAGCCACGCACCCGCGGGGCCTCCAGCGCCTCGCGATCGATCTCGTCCAGCGATGTGGCGGCCTTGCGCGCGGCGACATCCGCGCGCTTGTAGGCGGCGATCCGGTCCAGCACGTCGCTCATGCTTCCGGCTCCGGCCGGGTGTGGCTGATGGCGGACAGGCGGGTCAGGGCCAGCCGCGCGGCGCCCTCGTCAATGGCCCGGGCCGCCAGCGCCACGCCCTCGGTCAGGGTGTCCGCCTTGTCCGCGACGACGAGCGCCGCCGCCGCATTCAGCAGCACGATGTCGCGATAGGCGCCGGGCGCGCCGTCCAGCAGGTCGGACAAAGCCTTGGCATTGGCCTCGGCATCGCCGCCAACCAGAGCCTCGGGGTCGGCGCGCGACAGGCCGGCGTCTTCGGGGGTGACCGTAAAGCGGCGCACCGCACCCCTGTGCCACTCCGCGACCTCGGTCACGCCCGTGGTGGTCAGCTCATCCAGCCCTTCACCGTGGACGGTCCAGGCGCGCTCGGCCCCCAGACGCCCCAGCACCTCGGCCAGCGGTTCCAGCAGGGCGGGGTCATACACGCCCATGACCTGACGCTTGGCGCTTGCCGGGTTCGACAGCGGCCCCAACAGGTTGAAGACGGTTCTGAAGCCGATCTCGGAGCGGATCGGGCCCACGTGGCGCATGGCGCCGTGATAGGCGGGCGCGAACAGGAAGCAGATGCCGGCCTGATCCAGCGCGCGCAGCTGGATCTCGGGAGGCGCCATCAGATCGACGCCCAGCGCCGCCAGCACATCGGACGAGCCGGACTTTGAACTCAGCGCCCGGTTGCCGTGCTTGGCGACCTTCAGCCCGGCGCCGGCCAGCACCAGGGCGGCCGCGGTCGAGACATTCCAGGTATGGCGTCCGTCCCCGCCCGTGCCGCAGGTGTCGATCACCGGATACGGCACGGGGAAGGGCGTCGCCGCCTCGCGCATGGCGGTGGCAAAGGCCGCGATCTCCTCAACCGTCTCGCCGCGCATGCGAAGCGCGGTGACGGCGGCGGCGACCTGGGCGGGGGTGGGCTCACCCCGGAGACAGGCGGCGAAGAAGGCCTGGGCGTCCGGCCCGGCCAGCGGGCGGCCCTCGATCAGCTGGGCCAGCAGCCCCTTGAACCCGTCCGACATCTCAGGCCGCCTGTGTGCGGCGCACGCCCGCCAGGTCGAGGAAGTTGGCCAGCATGGCGTGGCCGTGCTCGGTGGCGATCGACTCGGGGTGGAATTGGACGCCGTGGATCGGGCGGCTGACGTGGCTGAGGCCCATGATCTCGCCGTCCTCGGTCGAGGCCGTGACGGTCAGCACATCGGGCAGGGTTTCGCGGCGCACGGCCAGCGAATGATAGCGGGTGGCGGTAAACGGCGACGGCAGGCCGGCAAACAGGGTCTGGCCCTCATGATGGATGGGCGAGGTCTTGCCATGCATCAGCGCCTTGGCGCGGACGACCTCGCCGCCGAAAATCTGGCCGATGGCCTGATGGCCCAGACAGACGCCCAGGATCGGCAGGGTAGCGGGCGCCTGTTCGATCAGCGACAGACAGATGCCCGCCTCATTGGGCGAGCACGGGCCGGGCGACAGAAGCACAGCCTCGGCCCCGGCCGACAGGGCCTGATCAACGGTCAGCTCGTCATTGCGCACCACACGCGTCTCCACGCCCAGCTCCGCCAGATAGTGGACGAGGTTCCAGGTGAAGCTGTCGTAGTTGTCGATGACGAGGATCATGAGCGGCTTCTAGAGCGGAGGGACGCGCGCGCCAAGCGGCGGAACGTAAACCGCGCATTAACCCAATCAGACTGGTCTGGGCCTGAGAGGGAGGCCCGACCATGGATATCACACCCAAGCTTGCCGAGGCCCGCCGTCTGCTGGACGGGGACGCCCTGAAACCGGCGGCGCGACAGGCGATTGGAGCGCTGGCGGCCATGGGCCTGCTGGCGGCGGCGGCGATGCTGATGGCCGGCGCCGTTGTGCTGGGCCCGGGCGTCCAGTTCGAGGACCCCGCGCCCGCGGCCTCAGTCGTTTCCTGAGACGAAACGCCACGCGTCTTCCGCTGCGCGCATCGGGGCCCGCGCCTTGGCCAGGGTCTCGGCATATTCGGCGGCCGCATCGCTGTCGGCCACGACGCCGGCACCGGCCTGAACGTGGATCTGGCCGGGCGTAAACAGGGCAGTTCTGAGCACGATACAGATGTCGGCCTGACCGTCGCTGGAGATGTAGCCGACGCCGCCGCCGTAGCCGATGCCGCGCTTTTCGGTCTCCAGCTCGTCGATGATCTCCATCGCTCGCACCTTGGGCGCGCCTGACAGGGTGCCGGCGGGCAGGGCGGCCAGCAGGGTGTCGACGGCGTCCAGCTTCGGATCGGCCTTGCCGGTCACGTTCGAGACGATGTGCATGACCTGGCTGTACCGTTCGACGACGAAGCTCTCGGTCACGGTGACACTGCCCGGGCGGCTGACCCGACCGACGTCGTTGCGGCCCAGATCCAGCAGCATCAGATGCTCGGCCCGTTCCTTGGGATCGGCAAGAAGCTCCGCCTCCAGCCGCTGGTCCTCGGCCTCGGTCCCACCGCGTGCGCGGGTGCCCGCCAGTGGCCGGATGGTCACGCCGCCGTCCTTCAGCCGCACCAGGATTTCGGGGCTGGAGCCCGCCATCTGGAAGCCGCCGAAATTCAGATAGAACAGATAGGGCGAGGGGTTCTGGCGCCGCAGCGAACGGTAGAAGGCGAACGGATCGCGCGTCCATTCGGCGGACAGACGGTGGCTGAGCACCACCTGAAAGATGTCGCCCGCCTCGATATAGCGTTTGGCCCGATCGACCATGTGGGCATAGGCGGAGCCGTCGACGCGGGTCTGAAACGCGGGGGAGGGCAGAGGCGCGGCGCGAGGGCGCGACAGCCCCTGATCCAGTCGGGCCTCGAAATCATCCAGCCGGGCGAGGGCCTGCGACAGGGCCTGATCCGCCGGGGTCGTCCCGTCGGGATAGGCTGCGGCGACCAGCACGATCTCATGGCTGACGGAATCGAAGATGGCGACCAGCGAGGGCCGGGCCAGCACGGCGTCGGGCAGGTCCAGCGGGTCGGGATTGGCCTCGCCCAACGGTTCCAGCAGACGGACCATGTCATAGCCGAACGCCCCGAACAGGCCGGCGGCCATGGGCGGCAGGTCCGCGGGCAGCTCAAAGCGGCTGGCGGCCATCAGGCGTCGCAGCGACGTCAGGGCGTCATCGGCTTCATCGACAAACCGGTCCGTCGCGATATCAGGGCCATGGGCCAGCGCCGCCTTGCCATCCCTGCAGCGCCAGACGACGTCGGGATCCAGCGTCAGGATCGAATAGCGCCCCTTGACCGCGCCGCCCTCGACGGATTCCAGCAGGAAGGCATAGGGCCGGCCCTTGCCGAGCTTCAGATAGGCCGAGACGGGGGTCTCCAGATCGTCGATCCGGCGACGGACGATGACCTGTGGCGTGCCCGCATTCCAGGCGCTGGCAAAGGCCTCCGGATCGACCGGCGAACGCTCGTCGATCATTGAGCCCCGGCAGCGGCTCCCGCCGGGGCGGCGGGGGCCTCTTCGGGCAGTCCCAGGGCCTGACGGGCCGCGCCGACGTCATAGCTGGCCTTGGAATTGACCTGGGTCCAGCCGATGGCGCTGTCGCCCAGACCTGAGACGAGATCCTGGGTGATCCGCGGGCGGACCCGCTCGGCGATCGGCGCGACCGTGGCAACGTCCGAGGCGCGGATATCATCCACGATACCCACGGCAAAGGCTGTCTGGCTGGCCGGCTGGACAAAGACCTGCCCCTTGGCCTGACCGAACAGGCCCTGCAACACGCCCGGACCGATGGCCTCCTGCGTTTCCTGATCCTGAAGCGTATTCTCGCGCGTGATCAGGGTGGCCCCGACCGAACTGGCGACGTCGGCGATATCCTCACCGGCCCGGACACGGGCGGCCAATTCCTCGGCCTTGGCGCTGAGCAGGCGGCTGTTTTCACGGGCGGTCCATTCCCGCACCAGGATCTCACGCACATCGTCCAGCGCGGGCATGGAGGCCGGGCGGATATCGTCAAGACGCAGTACGAAATACTGACCCTGCCCCGCATCGATGACGTCGCTGACGCCCCCTTCCGGCAGACGCCACGCGGTCTCGAATATCTGCGGCGGTGCGTTGATCTGGCTGCCGTCCGCGCGGAAGCCCTGTTCGGTGAAGGCAGGCAAGGTGATGATCCGGGCGCCGACCTCCTCGACGGCCTGTTCCAGCGACATGCCGCTGTTGCGGGCAGCTTCATAGCGCTCGACTCTTTCGAATTCCGCGCCCGTGGCAGCCTCGGCCTGAAGCTCCTGAACGATTGCCTCGCGCACGCCTTCCAGCGTCGCGGCCTCGCCGGGCTGGATGGCCGTCACCTGCACGACGGCGAAGCCCACGCGGGCCTGAACCGGATCGGACACGCCCGGACCGGACAGGCCGAACACGGCGGCACCCACCGCGGGATCGGGCACGGCACTCTGGGGGGTTTCGGAGTAGGGCGTAGGCTCGACGCCGGGGTTCTCGCCCGCCCTCAGGGCCGTTGCGATGCGCCGCGCCGCCTCGGCGTTCGCAGCGGGATAGACGGCAAAGGTCCGACGCTCCGGAATTGAAAGCGAGTCCTTGCGGAACTCGAAGCGCTCCACGATCGCCTCCTCGCTGATCTCGGGGGCCTGTCCCGGCGGGTTGTCGAACAGGACGATCGAGGCGACCCGGGTTTCGGGACGACGCAGCTGGGCCTCATTCTCGTTCATGAAGGCGGTCAGCTGGGCGTCGGTCGGGGCGGGTGCAGTGCCCGCCATTTCCTGGGTCACCGCGAACCAGCGTCCATCGCGGCGTTCCAGTGCGCCATTGGCGATGACGGCGCCATAGATGCGGGGCACCCGGGCCGCCGCATACAGCGACGCGCCGAAGTGGTTCTGGGCGTACTGGTCCGTCAGATCCTGCTCAAGATCGGCAGGGGTCATGTTTTCACCCTGCAGGACCGTGCGATAGGCCTCTTCGTCAAATTGGCCAGTGATCTGGTTGAAGAAGGCGGGGATTTGGCGAATCTGCTTGAGGACCAGCTCCTTGCCCGGACGAATGCCCACGCGGCGGGCCCAGTTCTGGAAGGCCAATTCCTGCGTCTTGCCTTCAAGGTATCGGATGTGGATGTTCTGACCCACCAGATCCTCAGCCGTGACTGGCGAACCGGTCTGCTGCTGATAGTTTTCGCGCACCTGGTCGAAATCCGCGAGGAATTCCTGCTGGGTCACGCGGCGGTCGCCGGCCTTGACCACATCCCGCGGCCCCAGCGAGGCGAAGATGTCCGCTTCGTTGCCGACGATCAAAAAGCTGACGGCGATCAGCCCGATAATGGCAATCGCCCAGGGCGATTTGGCGAAGTTGCGGAAGTTGCTGATCATGACAAACCTTGAGCAGAGCGCAGGTGCCCACGCGGGGCTTTATCGGCGTATAGGGGCACCACCCCCCTTGCGGCAAGACACTGGCTTGGCGCATCGGTCATCTGCTCCTAAACCTTGGCCATGGAAACGCCCGTGAAACTGATTGTCGGCAACTGGAAGATGAACGGCCTGACCCCGGCGCTGGATGAAGCCGGTGCCCTGCGTCAGGCTCTGGAGGCGGATCCCGTCAACGCCCGCGTCGGCCTGTGCCCGCCCGCGACCCTGATCGCACAGATGGCCTGGAAGCTTGGGGCTGGTCCGGTCGAGCTGGGCGGCCAAGACTGTCACGACCAGGATTCGGGGGCCTTCACGGGCTCGATCTCGGCTCCGATGCTGGTGGATGCGGGAGCGCGACTGGTGATTCTGGGGCATTCGGAACGCCGCGAGGGGTTCGGTGAAATGGACGCCGATGTCGCCGCCAAGGTCGAGGCGGCGCTGCGCGCGGGGCTGGAGCCGATTATCTGCGTGGGCGAGTCGCTGGAGACCCGCGAGGCCGGTCAGGCCGTTGGCTTTGTGACCGCCCAGGTCCGCGCATCCCTGCCTGATGCGCTGAAGGACCGACCGTTCGCCTTGGCCTATGAGCCGATCTGGGCGATCGGCACAGGCTTGACGCCGACGCTGGAGCAGATCGCCGAGGTTCATGCCGCGATCCGCGCTGCTCTGGTCGAGCGGCTGGGGGAGGGCGCCCGTCAGGCTCCCATCCTCTACGGCGGGTCCATGAAGCCGGATAACGCCGCCGAAATTCTGGCCGTGCCGGAGGTCGGCGGCGGTCTGGTTGGCGGGGCCTCGCTCAAGGCTGATGATTTCATCCGAATCATCCGGGCGGCCTGATCCCGCTGTGCCGGGGTTTGCGCCCCATCGACAACAATGATAGAGCCCGCCGCTTGATCGGCGCAGCCCCGTGCCACACATATAAGCAGCCATGCTCCAGACCATTCTCCTCGTCGCCATCATCCTCGTCTCGCTCGCCATGACAGCGCTGGTGCTGCTGCAGCGCTCCGAAGGGGGCGCGCTTGGCATGGGCGGCGGTCCGTCGGGCTTTATGACGGCGCGCGGCGCGGGCAATCTGCTGACCAAGTCGACCTGGGTTATGGCGATCCTGTTCTTCATTCTGGCGCTCAGCCTGACCGTGGCGGGCAATATGTCCCGCGGATCGACCTCCGGGATCGATGCAGACGCCGTGGGTGCTCTGGTCCAGCCGACCGCCCCCGCGACCGAAGGCGCCGAGCCTGGCGTTGCCCCGCCTCCGACCACGGCCCCCGAGGCGGCTCCCGCGCCGACGCTCGACGATCTCGACTCGCTCGCCGGATCCGAGCCTGCCCAGTAGGTATCCGACCCCGCAGCCTCCGGGCTCGGCCAACTTTCCTGCGGATTTCAACAGGCGTTTGGTCCCGGATGAGGATCGCCCCTGTGCGCGCCGCGAATCGACGCTAAGGTGATCTCCCATGGCCCGTTATGTGTTCATCACTGGCGGCGTGGTTTCTTCATTGGGAAAAGGCCTCGCCTCCGCCGCTCTCGGCGCGCTTCTTCAGGCGCGTGGCTACAGCGTCCGGCTGCGCAAGCTCGACCCTTATCTGAACGTCGATCCGGGCACGATGAGCCCCTATCAGCACGGCGAGGTGTTCGTCACCGATGACGGCGCCGAGACCGACCTCGACCTCGGCCACTATGAGCGCTTCACGGGCGTGTCGGCGGCAAAGTCGGACAACATCACCACGGGGCGCATCTATTCGACCATCCTCGAGAAGGAGCGTCGCGGCGACTATCTGGGCGCGACGGTGCAGGTCATTCCGCACGTCACCGACCAGATCAAGCAGTTCTGCCTGACCCCCGCCCTGACGGATGAGGGCAAGGAGGTCGACTTCGTCCTTGTCGAGATCGGCGGGACTGTGGGCGACATCGAGGGCCTGCCCTTCTTCGAGGCCATCCGCCAGCTGGGGCAGGACCTGCCGCGCGGCCAGTCATGCTTTGTGCACCTGACACTGCTGCCCTTCATCAAGACCGCCGGGGAGATGAAGACCAAGCCGACCCAGCACTCGGTCAAGGAACTGCGCTCGATCGGCATCCAGCCTGACATCCTGCTGTGCCGCAGCGAGTATCCGATCCCGGCCGACGAGAAGCGCAAGATCGGCCAGTTCTGCAACGTACGCCCGTCGGGCGTCATCCAGGCGATGGACTCGGCCGACATCTATGCCGTGCCGCTGGACTATCACCGCGAGGGGCTGGACGCCGAGGTGCTGGCCCATTTCGGCATTGACGACGCGCCCGCCCCCGACCTGTCGGGCTGGGAGGAGATCGTTCGCCGCCGCCTGCACCCGGACGGCGAGGTCACCGTGGCCATCGTCGGCAAGTACACGGTCCTGAAGGACGCCTACAAATCGTTGATCGAGGCCCTGCACCACGGTGGGGTGGCGAACAACGTCAAGGTCAACATCGACTGGGTCGAGTCCCAGACCTTCGAGGGTGACCGCGAGGCCTGCGACGCCCGCCTGCAGGGCGCGCATGCCATTCTGGTGCCCGGCGGGTTCGGCGCGCGCGGGGCCGAGGGCAAGATCCAGGCGGCCCGCTTCGCCCGCGAGCGCAACATTCCCTACTTCGGCATCTGCTTCGGCATGCAGATGGCGGTGATCGAGGCGGCGCGGCATCTGGCCGGCTTCCCCGACGCCTCCTCGACCGAGTTTGGCCCGGCGGATGAGCCGGTGGTCGGTCTGATGACCGAATGGACCGTGGGCAACCAGCGCGTCCTGCGCCAGGCCGACGGCGACCTCGGCGGCACCATGCGGCTGGGGGCCTATGATTCAACACTCAAGGCCGGGTCCCGCATCGCGGAGATCTATGGCACGACCGACATCAGCGAGCGGCACCGCCACCGCTATGAGGTCAACATCAACTACCGCGAGGCGATCGAGGAGAAGGCGGGACTGATCTTCTCGGGCCTGTCGCCCGACGGGGTTCTGCCCGAGACGGTGGAGCGCACCGACCACCCGTGGTTCATCGGGGTGCAGTACCATCCGGAGCTGAAGAGCCGGCCGTTTGCCCCCCATCCCCTGTTCGCCAGCTTCATCGAGGCGGCGCTGGTGCAAAGCCGGCTGGTATAGGCCCCGGTGGGGTGGTGCGGATGAGAGGACTCGAACCTCCACGCCTCGCGGCGCTGGAACCTAAATCCAGTGCGTCTACCAGTTCCGCCACATCCGCAAGGTTCAGGGGGGAGGCCTTAAACTATTTCGGGCCGGGCGGGGAAGGGCCCGCAGCACTCAGCGCAGATCAGTCTGTCGTTGAAGACCGTACAGGGCCTCGTCCATGTCCTCGGCCCTGGCCGCGATCACGGCGCGGGCGTCGGTGATGGCGCGATTGTAGAGGATGGGCCCGAGGTCGAGGATGAGCCTGTCGAGGATCAAATCGGCCTGCAGGGCGCCGACCTCGACGTCCAGTTCCTCGGCCAGAACCTGGCGCAGGCCGGCCGACGCTGCCTGCCGGGCCTCCCGCGAGAGATCGATGGATCGGGTCATGCCACCTCCGCCAGGGCTTCCTCGGCCTCAATCCATGCGGCCTCCGCTTCGTCGAGCGCGGTCTGTGTCTTCGCCCGGGCGCGGGTCAGGCCCTCCAGCGACTTGGGATCGTTGACCGAGGCATTGGCCATATCGTCGTCGATGCGGGCCAGCTCGGCCGTCAGCTGGGCCATCCGCTCCTCGGCCTTCTTCACCGCATGACGCAGGGTCGAGGCAGAGGGACCTGATCTTTTTTCGTTCTTCTTGCCCTTGTTGTTCGAGGCAGGCGCGGCGGCCGTCGCGGCCTCGTCCTTGATCTGGCTGGGCTTGACCGCAGCGGCCCTGGCCCGGTCGAGGACGAATTTGGCATAGTCGTCCATGTCGCCCTCGAAAGGCTTCACCGTGCCGTCGGCCGCCAGCCACAGCCGGTCGGCGACCAGCTCCATCAGCGAGCGGTCGTGGGTGATCAGGATGACGGCGCCATTATACTCGTTCAGGGCGTCCAGCAGGGCGCGCCGGCTGTCGATGTCGAGGTGGTTGGTCGGCTCGTCGAGGATCAGGACGTGGGGCGCGTCCATGGCCACCATATTCAGCAGCAGGCGCGCGCGCTCGCCGCCCGACAGGGCTTCCACCTTCGTCTCCTGCTTCTCGAAGGCGAGGCCGAACTGGGCCAGCCTCGAACGACGGCTAGACTCCGAGGCATCGGGCATGGCCCGGCGGATGATCTCCAGCGGGGTGTCGGTCGGGTCCATGGCCTCGATCTGGTGCTGGTGGAACCAGCCGACCCGCATCTTCCGGTCGCGGTGCAGCTCGCCGGTCTCGATGTCGAGGGCGCCGGCGATCATCTTGGCGAAGGTCGATTTGCCCGCCCCGTTGACACCCAGCAGGCCGATGCGGTCGTCCAGGTCCATGCGCAGGTTGAGGTTCCTGAGGATCGGCTTGCCCGGCTCATAGCCGACATGGGCTCGCTCCAGCCGGATCAGGGGCGGGGGCAGGGGGCGGGGAGGAGACGGCAGGGTGAAGGGCGCGACGCGCTCATCCGGCGGCAGCTCGATCCGCTCCATCTTCTCCAGCTTCTTGACGCGCGACTGGGCCTGGGTGGCCTTGGACGCCTTGGCCTTGAAGCGGTCGATGAATTTTTGAAGGTGCGCGCGCTCGGCCTCCTGCTTGGCCTGGGTGGCGGCCATGAGGCGCAGCTTCTCGGACCGGGCCTTTTCGAACTGGTCGTAGTTGCCGGTGTAGAGCGTCAGCTTGCGGTTCGAGAGGTGCAGGATGTGGGTGCAGACCTCGTTCAGCATCTCGCGGTCGTGGGAGATGATGAGGGCCGTCGCGGGGTATTTCTTGAGGCGAGCCTCCAGCCACAGCGCACCCTCGAGGTCGAGGTAGTTGGTCGGTTCGTCGAGCAGCAGCATGTCCGGCTGGGCGAACAGGGCCGCGGCCAGGGCGACGCGCATCCGCCAGCCGCCCGAGAAATGCGACATCGGCCGCTGCTGGTTCTCGTGGTCGAATCCGAGGCCGGCCAGGATTTCGGCCGCGCGGGCCGGGGCGCCGTCGGCGTCAATCTCGATCAGCCGGGCCCAGATCTCGCCCATCTCCTCGGGCTCGGCGGTCTCAAGACGGGTCAGCAGCTCGTGGCGTTCGGTATCGGCCTCGAGGATTGTCTCGATGACACTGACGGGGGTGGCCGGGTGCTCCTGATCGACCGAGCCGATGCGGGCGGTCTTCGGCAGGGAGACTTCGTCGCCGTTGCCGGCCAGCTCGCCGAGGATGATCTTGAACAGGGTCGACTTGCCGATGCCGTTCCGGCCCACGAGGCCGACCTTGGCCCCCGGCGGCAGGGAGACGGAGGCGTCGTCGAGGAACTGGCGGCCCCAGGCGTTGAAGGTCAGATTGGTGATTTGAAGCATGGGGAGGAGGAATATCGCAAAAGGCAGACGGGCACCGGATACGCCAGACGGCGACCGGCTTCACGGGGGTGGTTGGAAAGGCGCGGGCGCCCCGCTATAAGCCCGCGACCCGAAACCCCCAAACGAAGACTGACCCCCATGACCGAACGCACCTTCTCGATCATCAAGCCCGACGCGACGCGCCGCAACCTGACAGGCGCCATCAACGCCGTGATCGAGGGCGCCGGCCTGCGCATCGTCGGCCAGCGCCGCGTGAAGCTGACCGAAGCGCAAGCCAAGAAATTCTACGAAGTCCACGCCGAGCGCCCCTTCTACGGTGAGCTGGTCGGCCAGATGACCGCCGAGCCGGTCGTCGTCCAGGTGCTGGAAGGCGAGAACGCCGTGGCCCGCTACCGCGAAGTCATGGGCGCCACCAACCCGGAACAGGCCGCCGAGGGCACCATCCGCAAGCAGTTCGCCCTGTCGATCGGTGAAAACTCGGTCCACGGCTCGGACTCGATCGAAAACGCCGGCATCGAAATCGCCCAGTTCTTCACCGACGACCAGATCGTCGGCTAAGCCTGAGTGACGCGATGAACGAGGCCCCGGTGGAAACGCCGGGGCCTTTTTCGTGGGCGAAATACCGTCTGAATAGTCTGAAGGGTCGGCTTTCCTCATCTCCTCCCCATGCGTGGGGAGGTGGCGCGGCGCACCTTGCGCCGTGACGGAGGGGTCCTGAACCCCGGGCAGGAGATATCGCCTGGCCTGAAGAACCCCTCCACCACTTCGTGGTCCCCCTCCCCACCGCTGCGCGGCAGGGAGGAGACAAAATACCGTCTGAACCGTCTGAACCGTCTGAATGGTCTGAATCCCCCCTGCGCATCGCTCCAGCGAACCAGGCAGTATAGGGGCTCTGCGAAGCAGGTCGGGCTGACAGGCGCCAGTTATGGTGAGATTGTTGATCCGGTGCGGGATTCCTCCGGGGCGGGCGCGGCCCCGGTCAGCTCAGCTCCCCGCAAAACGCCGCCAGCGCCGCCGGATACAGCCGATGCTCCGCCTCCAGCACCCTCGCGGCCAGTGTCTCCGGCGTGTCGCCATCGAGAACCGGCACGCGGGCCTGATCTAGCACGGGCCCTTCGTCCACGCCTTCGCTGACGAGGTGGACGGTGCAGCCGGCCTCGGCGTCGCCGGCCTCGATCGCGCGGCGGTGGGTGTCGAGACCGGGGTATTTCGGCAGCAGGCTGGGGTGGATGTTGAGCATCCGGCCGGACCAGCGACCGACCAGCCAAGGGGTCAGGACGCGCATATAGCCGGCGAGGGCCAGGACTTCGATGTCGTGGGCGCGCAAGGCGGCGTCGAGGGCCGCCTCGTGCGCCTGTCGATCCTTGCCGAACGGGGCGTGGGGCAAGGCGAGGGTGGCGATGCCGCGGTCGGCAGCCCATGCCAGACCCGGCGCCTCGGGGCGGTTCGACAGCACGAGGGCCACGCTATAGGCGTCGCCGGCCCCCTCGACCAGGGCGCGCAGATTGCTGCCCGTGCCGGAAATCAGCACGGCGACACGAACAGGCGCTTTTGTCACTCGGCGGGGGCCACGCGATAGTCGCCGGCCGGGCCGGGGAAGGTCACCGGGCTCTCATAGCCGTCCTCGGACACGGCCGAGACCCCGAAGAACCAGTCGTCGATGACCACGCCCTTCAGCACCGCCGAGGTCGTGTCGCCGCCTTCAACCCAGAGGCTGTGGGTCCACTGCGGCGCGGTGGTCGAGCGCCACCAGACCCGGTAGCCCGCCGCACCCGGCACAGCCTGCCAGCGCAGGGTGGTGTCAGGCAGGACCGCACCCTCGACGACCACCCCGGTCGGCGGAGCCGGCGCCCATGCGAGAGCCGCCATGGTGATGACATTCAGCCGTGTGGCCTGGGCCAGATAGTCGAAATCGACCCCGTCGATGGTGTCGCCATAGCGAATGCCGTTTTCGACCCGGAGGTCCTGATGCTGGCGGTCATAGTTTTCGGAGCCCTCGGTAATGCGCACGGCCGGGAAGCCCGCGCGCAGCATGGCCACCTGATCGCCGCCGCGTCCGTAGCGGTCGGTGCGATAGACCATCTCGACATCGAAATTGGTCAGGTAACGGTCGGCGATACTGTCGATGAAGCGGGCCAGATTGCGCGAGGAGGAGTCAACCTCGCCGCCGTTGTAGCGACGCGTGGCGGCCTGGGATTCGGTCTCGACCGTCTTGGTGCCTTCGGAAAAGACGCGGATGCGGGTGTTGTCGATGACGCCGCTCTGGCCCTCGATATTGCCGACCATGTCGTTGTTCAGATTGGCCTGTACGAACCAGCCCTGTTCGACGGCGTAGTCGGCGACGATGCCCGCGCCGACCAGGCCCTGCTCTTCGCCCGTCAGGGCCGCATAGACGAGAGTGGCCTCGAACTCATAGGCCGACAGGATGCGGGCCGCCTCGATCAGGGCCGCGACGCCCGAGGCGTCGTCATTGGCGCCGGGGGCGTCCGAGGTGAAGTCCATCACATCGGTGACGCGGGAATCCAGATGGCCCGAGATGATGATGACCCGGTTGGGATCGCCGGTGCCGCGCTGGATGGCGACGACGCTGACAACTTCGGTCGGATTGGGGATGCGGCGTCCGGTGACGACGTCGGACGGGGTGACGACCTCGATGCATCCCCCGCAGGTCTGGCTGATGCTTTCGAATTCGCGGGCGACCCAGCGGCGGGCGGCGCCGACGCCGCGCGTTTCGGACGCCGTCTCGGACAGGGTGTGGCGGGTGCCGAAGCCGACCATGGTTTCGATGTCGGCGCGCATCCGCTCGGGCTGAACCAGCAGGCCGAGCGCGCGGAGTTCGGGATGGTCCACGGCGGCGGACGTCTGGGCCGAGGCCGGCGAGGCTGTGCCGAGAGCAAGGGCGGCGCCGGCGGCGAGGCAGAGGGACGCGATCAGACGCATGGCAATCTCCTGAACAGGTCGGCTACCGTGAGGGCATCGGCCCCCGGGGGTCAAGCGCTCAGGCGCTGGCCTGGAGCTGGCCGCAGACAAAGGCGGTCTCGCCGGCTTCCAGAAGGCCTTCCAGCACTTCCTCGACGTGCTCGGGGCCGACGATCAGGATGAAGCCGATGCCGCAGTTGAAGGTGCGGCGCATCTCGTGATCCGAAATGCCGCCGGCCTCGGCCAGCCAGTCGAACACCGCCGGACGCGGCCAGGCCTGCCAGTCGAACACAGCCTCAAGTCCCGGCGCGATGCAGCGGGGCGGGTTCTCGATCAGGCCGCCGCCGGTGATGTGGGCCGCGCCCTTGATCCAGCCCTGTTTCATCAGGGGCAGCACCGGCTTTACATAGATGCGGGTCGGCTCCATCAGGGCCTGGGCCAAGGTGCGCTCGTGAGCGAAGGGCGCGTCGTCGGCCCAGCTGAGGCCGCGCGTCTCGATCACCTTGCGGATCAGGGAATAGCCGTTGGAGTGCGGGCCGCTGGAGGCCAGACCGATGATGACGTCGCCGGTGTTCTGCAGATCGTGACGGGGCAGGGTGTGGCCGCGCTCGACCGCGCCCAGCGAAAAGCCCGCCAGATCGTAGTCGCTGCCTTCATAGAGGCCCGGCATCTCGGCCGTCTCGCCGCCCACAAGCGCGCAACCGGCCTGACGACAGCCCTCGGCGATCCCGGCCACCACGCGGCGGGCGGCGTCCACGTCCAGCTTTCCGGTGGCATAGTAGTCGAGGAACAGCAGGGGCTCGGCGCCCTGGGCCAGCAGGTCATTGACGCACATGGCCACCAGATCGATGCCGACGCCGTCGTGGCGGCCCGTGTCGATGGCGATCTTCAGCTTGGTGCCGACGCCGTCGGTGGTGGCGACAATCAGCGGGTCGGTAAAGCCGGCGGCCTTGAGGTCGAACAGGGCCCCGAAACCGCCCAGCGACGGCTCGGACCCCTTGCGGGCCGTGGATTTGGCCAGGGGCTTGATCGCGTCGACCAGCCGCTCTCCGGCGTCGATATCCACCCCCGCCTGGGCGTAGGTCAGGCCGCTGGGCGGGGGAGAAGAACTGTCGCTCATCGAACACGAACCTGAATCAGTGGACGGAAATCCGGCGCCCCTCTTGCCATGGGGGCGCACGCCGGGGCTATAGCATTCAAATGACCCCGATCACCACCAATCCAGCCCTTGTCGACTTCTGTGCGGACCTGGCGAAGGCACCGTTCATTGCCGTGGACACCGAGTTCATGCGCGAAACCACCTATTGGCCGCGGCTGTGCCTGATCCAGGCAGCGTCGAGCGAAGTGTCGGGGATCATCGACCCGATGGCCGAGGGGCTGGACATGGAGCCCTTCCTCGCCCTGCTGCGCGACCCGAAGATCATCAAGGTCTTCCATGCGGCGCGGCAGGACATCGAGATCTTCGTGCGGCTGGGGGCCATGCCCCTGCCGATGTTCGACACCCAGGTGGCGGCCATGGCGGCAGGCTTTGGCGATCAGGTGTCGTACGAGGCGCTGGTCCGCCAGATGCTGAAGAAGGAACTGGACAAGGGTAGCCGCTTCACCGACTGGGCCCGGCGGCCGCTGTCGGACGCCCAACTGACCTATGCGCTGGGTGATGTGACCCATCTGGCGGCGCTCTATCCGCGTCTGCGTGAGCAACTGGCCAGGGCCGGACGTCTGGACTGGGTGCTGCAGGAGATGGGCGCCCTGACCGATCCCCAGCTCTACGACACCACACCTGAAAATGCCTGGAAGCGGCTGAAACCCAAGAAGTATTCGGCCAAGTATCTGGCGGCCTTCGTGGCGACCGCCGTCTGGCGCGAGCGCATGGCCCAAGAACGCGACCAGCCGCGCGGGCGGATCATCAAGGACGAGGCGATTGACGAGATCGCCACCCAGGCCCCGACCGATCCGGACGCCTTCAACCGGCTGCGGTCGGTGTCCAAGGGATTCGGGGCCTCGCGCCTCGGCGAGAGCCTGATCGAGGAATTGCGGCGGGTGCTGGCCGACCCGGAGGCCCATGCGCCGGACATTGAACGGCCCGGCCACCGTCCGGCGGCGGCGCCCTCGGTGGTCGAGTTGCTGAAGGTGCTGCTGAAGGCCAAGAGCGACAATGCCGGTGTGGCGACCAAGATGATCGCCAATGTCGCGGACCTTGAGAAGATCGCCCTGGACGACAACGCCCCGGTCGACGCCCTCAAGGGCTGGCGGCGCGAGATGTTCGGCGAGGATGCGTTGAAGCTGAAGCGCGGCGAACTGGCGCTGGTGCTGAACGGCTCGCGAGTCGAGGTGGTGGAAATCGAGGGCTAGGACGGCGCAGTCGGCGCAGGCTCCCACAGCTCGATGGGATTGCCCTCGGGGTCGTGGATGCGGGCGAAGCGACCGACCTCGGGCGCGTCCCATTCTGCCTTGGTCAGCACTTCGATCCCGGCGGTCGTCAGCGACGCGATCAGGCCATCCAGATCATCGACACGCAGGTTCAGCATCCAGCGTTTGTCAGCGGCGAAATAGTCGCTGTCGGCCTTGAACGGCGCAAACACCGTCGGTCCGGCCTGCTGGTCCCAGATGAACACGCCCGGCGGGGCGCCGACGCCCAGATGCGTCAGATACCATTCGCCCAGAGCCTCGGGGTTCTCTGACCGGAAGAAGAAGCCGCCAATGCCGGTGACTGCCATGGGTGTCTCTCCTGTGCTGGTCCGGACGGTGCGCCGCTCAGTCGCCGCAGGCAAGGCCAAGCGTGTCGGCCAGGGATTTCAGCCGCCTGCGGGTCTGCTCGCCCAGCAGCATGTCTGCATAGCCGTCCGCGGGCGTCAGCGTCAGGGTGCCGTCGTCAATCGCCAGCCGGGCCCCCGCCAGCAGTTGGGGCGCGCGACCAGACAGGTCGCAGGCCAGCCGGATCGCCTGACCGAGTGCGCGGGCGTGACGCCTGCCTTCCTCATCCAGAAGCCGGTTGACGACATCGGGCTGGGGCGTGGCGGAGGGGCCGCCGTAACGGGCGTTAAGTGCGCAGGCGAGGAAGGCCCGCTCGGCATGGGTCTGGCCGGGAATGGGGGCGCGCAGCACCTGTTCGAAGACCAGCTCGACCCGGTGGTCGGGGTGCAGGCGCGCGCCGAGGTCGCAAAGGTGACAGGCGGCGGTGGTCAGGGTGCGGTCGCGTTCGCGGCCGAATGTCTCGGGCAGGGCCGGCAGGACCGGATCGATCCAGGCCTGCACCGCGCCGGGCAACAGGGGTGAGATGCCCTGACGCGCGCCCCAGGTGGTGCAGCCGGCGATCAGCGGATCACTGGCCAGATGTTCGGCGGTAAGCGCCTCCTGCAGCAGGCCTTCGCGCAGTCCCCAAGCGGAAAACTCGACGGTCTTGAGCGCCAGCTTCTCGATCAGGGCCTCAAGCACCAGAGCGGCATAGGGCAGGGTCTCGGCCCGCCTACGCGACACGCCCGGCGTCCGGTCCAGCGAGGTGCGCGACTGGCGAGAGACGAAGCGGGCCACGTCGCGGGCGTCGTCTGCGCTCATGGCATACTGGTGAACGATCTGCAGCGGATAGTCGGACATGGCCATGTGCAACTGGGCAATGCTGCGCCAGGCCCCGCCGACCGCGTGAAGGGTCGCGGTCTCGAAGTCGGCCGTCTTGCCCTTCAGGCGTTTGTCGATCCTGGCGCGCAGCCTCTTGGCGTCAAACTCGCTGTCGTCGGCGAGGGAAAAGGGGCCCAGCGGCAGGGTGATGCCTTTTCCGACCTCGCCCTTGCCCAGCCGGATCAGTTCCAGACTGGCACCGCCCATGTCGGCGGCGACGCCTTCGGCCGTCGGATGGCCGGCCAGCACGCCCCGGGCGGCATAGCGGGCCTCATCCTCGCCCGACAGGACCCGGATGTGGAAGCCAGTCTCGGCGGCCACCCGCTCGCAGAAGGTTACGCCATCCTCGGCCTCGCGCACGGCGGCGGTGGCGGCGACAAAGACATGCTGAGGGCGCACGCCCTCGATAACGGCGGCGAACCGGCGCAATGCCGGCAGGGCCATGGCCACGCCCGCTTCGGACAGGCGGCCCGTCTGCGGCAGATCGCGGCCCAGACCCGCCAGCACCTTTTCGTTGAACACGGTCCAGATGGCCCGGCCTTCCAGCCGATAGAGGACCAGACGGACGGAGTTTGAGCCGATGTCGATCACCGCCGCATCGGCGGACGCAAGGGCCGTGGCCGGGAGGGACTCAGGCATCCGGTCGATCGTAGCGCAGCGTCGCGGGCAGGGTCTTCACCTTGCTGCCGCGTCCGGACAGGCTGGGATTGGTCATGAAATAGCGGTGCGCCGAGAAGGGCCGCTCCGGGTCGGCGGGCTTCAGCCGGTGGTAGTTGCCCTCGGAGTCCAGCTCCCAGCTCTGGGCGTCGTCCTTGAGATTGGCGACCATGATCTGGTCCAGCACCTGATCGTGGACGGTCGCATTCAGGACCGGGGCCATCACCTCGACCCGCCGCTCCAGATTGCGGTTCATCCAGTCCGCCGACGAGATGAACAGCTTCGCCCGGTCGTTGGGCAGGTCCCGCCCGTTGGCAAAGGCCACGATGCGGCTGTGCTCGAGGAAGCGGCCGACGATCGACTTGACGCGGATGTTCTGGGACAGGCCCTTTACCCCCGGCCGCAGGCAGCAGATGCCCCGGATGACCAGATCGATGCGAACCCCGGACTGGCTGGCGCGGTACAGGGCGTCGATGATGTCGGGATCGACCAGCGAGTTCATCTTGGCCCAGATGGCGGCGGGCTTGCCCCGCGCGGCCGCGGCCATCTCCTTTTCGATCAGCTCGATCAGGGTCGACTTCATGTTGAGCGGCGAGACAACCATCTGCTCCAGATCATCCGGCTGGGCATAGCCGGTGATGTAGTTGAACACCCGGTTGGCATCGCGAGCCAGCGCCGGCTGGCACGAGAACAGGGACAGGTCGGTATAGATGCGCGCCGTCACCGGGTGATAGTTGCCCGTGCCGACGTGGCAGTAGGACCGCAGCCCGTCGCCCTCCCGCCGCACGACCACGCTCAGCTTGGAGTGGGTCTTGTACTCGACGAAGCCGAAGACGACGTGCACGCCCGCCCGCTCCATGGCTCGCGCCCAGCGCAGGTTGGCTTCCTCGTCAAAGCGCGCCTTGATCTCGACGACGGCGGTGACGTTCTTGCCGTTCTCGGCGGCCTCGATCAGGGCGGCGACCACCGGACTGTCGCGCGAGGTGCGGTATAGGGTCTGCTTGATGGCGATGACGTTCGGGTCGCGCGCGGCCTGACGCAGGAACTGCACCACCACATCGAAGCTCTCGAACGGGTGGTGGATCAGCATGTCCTTTTCGCGGATGGCGGCAAAGACATCCCCCCCGTGGTCGCGGACGCGCTCGGGATAGCGCGGCTCATAGCCCGGGAATTTCAGATCGGGATGCCCGCCGCTGATCAGTTCGGAGACCTGGGCCAGGCCCAGCATGCCGTCGACCATCACGACATCCTGGGGCAGGGCGTGAAGTTCTCGGGTGATGAAGTCGCGCAGGTCGTCCGGCATGGACGCCTCGATCTTGATCCGCACCACTGAGCCCATGCGGCGCTGCTTCAGCGCCTCTTCGAACTCCATGACCAGATCTTCGGCCTCCTCCTCGATCTCGATGTCGGAATCGCGGATCAGGCGGAAGGTGCCGCGCTCCAGCACGTCGCAGCCGGGGAACAGGTGGTCGATGAAGAGCATCAGCAGGCTCTCCAATGTCACATAGCGAGTGCGACCCTTGGTCGAACGGCCGTCGGTGGCGAGCGGCCAGAAGCGTTTGACCTGGGTCGGGACCGGGACCAGCGCATACAGGATCCGGTTATCCCGCCGCCTGCACAGCTTGAGCGCCAGCGAGAAGCCGAGGTTCGGCAGAAAGGGAAAGGGGTGGGCCGGGTCGATCGCCATCGGCGTCAGGATGGCGAACAGCTGATCCAGGAACTCGGGCTCCAGCCGCTCGCGCTCGGTCTTGGTGGCGCGGGCAGCGTCGATCACCTCGATACCGGCCTGGGCCAGTTCGACCTTCAGCTTGCGCCAGCGCTTCTGCTGGTGAGCCATCAGCTCACCGGCGGCCTCATTGATCCGCTCCAGCGCCTCGGTGGGGGTCAGGCCGTCGGCCGACAGCACCCGCACCCGTTCGCGCACCTGACCCTTCAGGCCCGCGACCCGGGTCATGAAGAACTCATCCAGATTATTGGCCGAGATCGACAGGAAACGCAGCCGCTCCAGCAGCGGGTGGGCGGGGTTCGACGCCTCTTCCATGACCCGCCCGTTGAAGGCCAGCCACGACAGTTCGCGGTTGATGAAGCGGGCAGGCGAGGTGATCAGGGTGTCGGACAGCTTCAGCTGGGGCGCGCGCGAGGTGGGCACGACCTCACCGACGGCCTGATCGGTGATGGAGGACAGTTCGGGGGAAGGCGTTTCCGTCATGATGCGGTTCTGACCCGTGCGAATGACAGTCGCAACCTCCGATCTCACTCCGGCGCGAACAGGTCGCTGCTTTCGTCCAGAACCTTGCGCGCCAGAACCCGGGTTACCGGTGCATGGGCCTGATCCAGCAGGTCGACGATCCGCTCGACGCTGTCGGCCGACCGATTTACGCGCCGGATCAGATAGTCGATGACATCGTCGGCCGGCTGCAGGCTGCGTTCGGCAAACCGGGCGCGGAACATGGCCGCCAGCACGGTGTCGTCGGGCGGCTGGATGCCGAGCACCAAAAGGCCGTTCAGGCGCGACTTCAGGTCTGGCAGGGCCACCGACCACGACCCGGGCGGATCGCGGGAAACCAGCAGCACCGCACCGCCGGGCGCCTGGGCGAGGTTCAGCAGGTGAAACAGGGTCTCGTCATCAACGGTCTCGGCGGCGTCCAGCAGTAGCGGCCGGCCCTCCAGCTCCAGTGGATCGGCCAGCGCCACCTCCATGCCGTGAAAGGGCAGCGCCCCGACGCGCTCAGCCCAGAGGCGCGCCAGATGGCTCTTGCCCGATCCCGGGGGGCCGTGCAGGGCCGCAGCGCCCCCAAAGGCGGTCGGCCAGCCCTGCAGGGCCGCATGGGCAGCCGCATTTGACGCGGAGAGGACGAACGCCTCCTCGTGCCCGCTCAGGTCACGCCGGAGGGGCAATCGCATCTGTCCAGGCCTGTCGGGCGAGGCGGTCATGACGCTGACATATCAGAACGCGCCGCAAAGCCACCAAGGGCGCCTGTGGTCAGGGGGGACAAGCGCGCCCGCCTGTGGATGAATGGCTCAGCGTTGCCGCTTCACACGTCGCCAAACCCACTCGCCAGCCAGCGCCGCAAGCAGCGACAGACCGGTCAGGGGGAAGATGATGCCCAGCGGCACGACGATACCAAGGACGGCCGCGCGAGCACGGGCGTCGGTTGGCCGTGGCGGTGCGGTCAGGCCGGCACCTCTCGGACGCCGCTTCCACACCATCAGCCCGCCGCTGATCCCCAGCACCCAGATGCCGACACAGCCAAACAGCATGATCAGGCGGTTCAACTCGCCGTACTGCATGCCCTGGTGAACGGCGATGCCCCACTCAAAGGCCTTGGCGCCGCTACCGAACTGCTGCCAGCGGAGGTCTGCAACAACGTCGCCCGTCGTTCCGTCGACGTAGAGACTGCGGGCGTCCTCGGCCTGGCGGGTCAGGCGCGCGGCGCTGAAGGCCAGCGACGGGTCCGCAGGAATGGAAACGGTGTAGGGCGCGCCCATGCCCTTGGCCTCGGCGGTGGCGATCACCCGCGACAGGACGCCCTGTCCCTCGTTGGGCGCGTGCAGCACCGCATGCTCCATCGTCCAGCCGGTGCCGGACGGGGCATTGTGGCCCTTGCCGTGGCTCCAGGGGCTGGCCGCAGCGGGCGCCGGAGGACGGCCCAGACCGCTTTCGCGCATCACATTGAGAAACTTGTCACCCCAGACCGCCGACCAAGGCATGCCGGTCAGGGCGAGGAACAGGATGATCCCCCCGGCATAGAGACCGGTCACCGCATGGGCATTCCGCCAGAACGGGCGCCGCGCCGGATCGCCGGGGCGGGGCAGGGCGACGGCAACGTCCCGGTCCTTGCGCGGCCACCACAGGAACAGGCCGGTCGACACCAGAATGATAGCCCACCCCGCCACGATCTCGACCAGGATGTTGAACGGCTTTCCGAACAGTTCGAGGCTATGCAGCTTTTTGACGACCTCCATCACCCCCTGTCCGCCCACCGTGCCGGTCACCTGTCCGGTCCAGGGATCGACGAAGGCGGTGCGCTCGCCCTGATCGGTACGAACGCGGACCTGAACAGCGCGGTCCGGTCGATCGGGGATGACCACGGCCGCAGCCGTGCCGCCGACGGCCTGCTCGGCCGCGCGCTGCCACTGATCGGGCGAGGTGCGGGTCTGGCCGACCTCGATGGTGGCCAGCGAGCGGTAGGCGACGTCCTCGATCTCGGCCTTGTAGAGATAGAGGCCGCCGGTCAGGGCCATCAGCATGAGGAACGGCAGGACGACCAGTCCGGCATAGAAATGCCAGCGCCAGACAGCGCGGAAGGCATCCGAAACGCGGCTCACAGTGTTCGTCACAGGCTGATCCTCAGGCCAATGAACAGCGAGCGGCCCTCGCCGGGCATGAAGACGGCAGTCGAGGCCGTGCGCGCGTCGGTGACGGCACTGATCTCGCTGACATACCGCTCGTCGGTCAGATTGCGGGCATCGACGAACAGGGTGGTGCCGTTGTCGAAATCCCAGCCGCCGTTCAGACCCCAGACGGTAAAGCCCGGCGCCTCGAGCGTATTGGCGTAATCGACCCAAACATCGCTGATGCGCCACTCGACCGTCGGGGTGACGAACAGGCCCGACGGATGCCGCGAGGTCGCCTCGGCCCGGTACTGGTGCTCGGGCACGACCGGCAGGCGGTTACCCTCCCACAGCACATCTCGATCGAAGTAGAAATCGTTGTAATTATAGGTCTGACGCAGGACGGCTGTGCCGCCTCCCGGCGTGACGGGCAGTGTCCATTCCAGTCCGGCCTCGATCCCCTGATGGATGGTGCGATCCCCGTTGAAGGTGGCCGCCGGGATGTCGGGTCCGACGATATAGTTCAGGATCTCGCCGTCGATCTGGCTGCGATAGACGGTCACGTCCCAGGCCAAGGCGCCGCGACGGCCCCGCGTGCCGATCTCGGCCGTCCAGGCATCCTGGATATCGACGGGCGTGAAGCCCGTCAGGGGCGCCTGCACCAGCGCCCCATAGGTGGGGGGTTCGACCGAGCGGGTAATGTTGGCATAGACCTGCCCGCCGTCCTCGCTCTCCCACAACAGACCGAAGCGCGGCGAGAACCAGTCATAGGTAATGCCGTCGTTGTTGGCAGCATTCCGCCGATCCACGTAGTCGCGGGTCGCTCGCCCGTAGGAGCCGCCGGCCACAAGGGCGAGACGGTCGGTGACGAACAGCCGCCCCTCGGCGAACACGTCCAGGCCGGTGGCGTCCTGCACGCCGTCGGCGGTGATGGCCCCCGGCAGGCCGCCGGTGTTGACGTAGCGCTGCACATCAACCTGACCGTCGCGGTAGCTGAGACCGTAGAACAGATCGGCCTTCATGCCACCGATCTGACCGGTCCAGTCGAAGCGCCCGAACAGGCCGGTGGTGTGGCTGTCGGACTGGAGGACCTGAAAGATCGGATGCCACAGATCCTTCTGCCAGCCCCAGACGGCCCCTTCGAAGACGGTCGAATCGCTGAGGCGCCAGCGGGTCTGCAGCGTCAGCCGCTTGACGGTCAGGTCGCGGGCCTGATCCAGCGCGATGGCGCCGGCATTGGCGATTTCAGGCGTTTCAAGGGCCTGGGTCAGGGTCAGGGCGCCGGGCAGGTCCTGCTGGATGTCACCGGCCTGGAAGACCAGCCGTACCTCGCGGTCCTCGCCGAACGAGCGGCCGAGGTTCAGGGTCAGCCGCCCCTGCGACTGTTCCGCATGGTCGCGATACCCGTCGGACTCCATGCCCGAGACGGCGGCATAGAGGTCCCAGTCGCCCCACTGGCGGGCCATGGCGAACTGGGCGCGCCGGCTGTCGAACGAGCCGCCCTCGACACGGAGCTGGTTGTCAAAGGTCGCGGTATTGCCGGTGATCGAGACGATATTGACCGCCCCGCCCAGCTGGGCCCCGCCGAAGCGCAGCGTGTTCGCCCCCTTGTAGACCTCGATATAGCGCGCGCTCAGGACATCGATGGCCTGAAAGTCGGAAAAGCCGTCGGCATCGGCGAAGGGCACGCCGTCCTGGGCGAACAGCACGCCGCGCTGGTGGAAGCCCTGGGCAATGCCCGAGCCCCGGATCGACAGGCGGGCCTCCTCGCCATAGCGCTTCTGGGCCAGCACGCCGGGAACATTGCGCAGGGTGTCATAGAAGCCTTGGGCGAAGCGGTCCTCAAAGGTCTCGGCGGCGACCACGGACACGGCGCCGGGCGTGCGCGACAGGCGGGTTCGGGCCTCGGCGACCACGGGGGGATCATCCGGATTGCGGGTCCCGGTGACGATGATGGAATCGACAGTGGATTCGGTCGCGTCCTGGGCAAGGGCGGGTGTGGCCACGCAGGCCAGGGCGACCACGGAGGTGGCGGCAAACAGTTGGGATTTCACGGGATAGATCCTGATAAGTGTCACGGAGGCGCACAGCCGCGAAGGCGCGCGCGTTAAGCTGGGACGTCTTCAGGCGTAGGGTGGGGCCGTGGCCGGGGGCTCGGGCGGATAGAGCGCGGTTGGGCGCGCGTTTTCGGCAACGGGCGCGACCGTCTGGGCGCCGGCAGCCTCGGATTGCACCGGCAAGATGACCGGCGGGCAGTCGACGGCGTGCAGGCCCGACAGCAGGGCCATAGCACAGGTCAGGCTGGCCTGCTGGTCCGGATCGACCGGCACAGGGTGGCCATCGGCGTCGATGGTGAGGCGGACAACCTGGCCCGAGCACAGCTGGACCGGGCTGTCGGTGGAGGCCGAAGCGGCGACAGCGGAGGGCAGAAGACTGGCGAACACGATGGCAAAGGTCGCGGCCAGAATGGCCAGCGCCCGCGTCAGGCTGATCTCATCGGTTGGTTCGCGCGTCACTATTCACCTATGCTACATTATAACGCTCGCGAAAAGCCCGTTGTGAGGGGGTGGTGCGCCGCGCCCGGTATTACCCGCACGCTTGACTTTCAGCGGCGATAATGCGCCCTTCCGCCCTCCCGAATTCTCCCCTTTTGACGACCGATCCAGACCTATGGCCGAGACGCATCTTTATCGCACCCACACCTGCGGCGCCCTGCGAGGCGACGACGCGGGCAAGACGGTCCGTCTGTCGGGCTGGGTCCACCGCAAGCGCGACCACGGCGGCCTGCTGTTCATCGATTTGCGCGATCATTACGGCCTGACCCAGCTGGTGCTGCACCCCGAGACACCGGGCTTTGAGGCCGTCGAGCGCCTGCGCGCCGAAAGCGTCATCCGCGTGGACGGTGAGGTGGTTGCCCGCTCGCCCGAGACGGTCAATGCCACCCTGCCGACCGGCCGGATCGAGATCCAGGTCAAGTCGGTCGAGGTCCTGTCCGAAGCCGCCGAACTGCCGCTGCCGGTCTTTGGCGAGCCGGAATATCCCGAGGAGCTGCGCCTCAAGCACCGCTACCTCGACCTGCGCCGCGAGACCCTGCACAGGAACATCGTGCTGCGCTCGAAGGTGATCTCGTCAATCCGGCGCCGGATGGTCGATCAGGGCTTCCTCGAGTACCAGACGCCGATCCTGACCGCCTCGTCGCCCGAAGGCGCGCGCGACTTCCTCGTGCCGTCGCGGCTGCACCCCGGCAAATTCTATGCGCTGCCCCAGGCCCCGCAGCAGTTCAAACAGCTGCTGATGGTCTCGGGCTTTGACCGCTATTTCCAGATCGCGCCTTGTTTCCGGGATGAGGACCTGCGCGCCGACCGCTCGCTGGAGTTCTACCAGCTCGACGTCGAGATGAGCTTCGTCACGCAGGAAGATGTGTTCGCCGCCATCGAACCCGTCATGCACGGCGTGTTCGAGGAATTCGCCGACGGCAAGCCGGTCTCGCCCATCGACCAGCCCCAGACCTTCACCAACGATTTCGGCCAGACGCTGGAGCACAAGGGCTTCGAGCGCCTGACCTACGAACAGTCGATGGCCTGGTACGGCACGGACAAGCCGGACACCCGGAACCCGATCAAGATGCAGGACGTGTCCGAGCACTTCCGCGACGGCGGCTTTGGCCTGTTCAACAAGATCCTCGCGGCGGACGACAAGAATGCCGTCTGGGCCATTCCGGCCCCGACCGGCGGCTCGCGCGCCTTCTGTGACCGGATGAACAGTTGGGCGCAGGGCGAGGGCCAGCCGGGCCTCGGCTATATCTTCTGGTCCGACGACCAGCAGGCCTGGGGCGGACCGATTGCCAAGAATCTGGGGCAGGAGCCGACCGAGGCCCTGATGACGGCGCTGGGGCTCGGCAAGGGCGACGCCGCCTTCTTTGCCGCCGGCCTGCCGGCCACCTTCGCTAAATTCGCCGGTTCGGCGCGCACCCGCGTCGGCACCGAGTTGAAGCTGATCGACGAGGACCAGTTCAAATTCTGCTGGATCGTCGACTTCCCGATGTTCGAATGGTCCGAGGAAGAGAAGAAGGTTGACTTCAGTCACAACCCCTTCTCCATGCCGCAGGGCGGGCTGGAGGCGCTGGAAACGCAGGATCCGCTGACCATCCGCGCCTATCAGTACGACATCGTCTGCAACGGCTATGAACTGTGCTCGGGCGCGATCCGGAACCACAAGGCCGAGATCATGCTGAAGGCTTTCGAGATTGCCGGTTATGACGCTTCAGTGGTCGAGGACCAGTTCGGCGGTATGCTGAACGCCTTCCGCTATGGCGCACCGCCGCACGGGGGCCTGGCGCCCGGCATCGACCGCATCGTCATGCTGCTGGCCGGCGAGACCGCCATCCGCGAGGTGATCGCCTTCCCGCTGAACCAGCAGGGAGAGGATCTGCTGATGAACGCCCCGACCGAAGCGGCGGAACGTCAGTTGAAGGACGTGCACATCCGCACGGCCCCGCCGATCAAGGTCTGAGGATCAGGCTCTAGCGTCCTGCGACCACCACGCGGGGTGCGGCCGGGGGACGGGGCGGCGCCGGAGGGCGCGCCGTCGACAGGTTCCGGCAACTGCGGCCCGTCAGGCCGCCGGGCAGGCGAGTCGAGGAGTCCGAGCAGGCTTCACTGATCTGGGACTGGGTCAGGCCGCGCGACAGGCTGAGGTCGGTACCCCGGATGTCAGCCCGCTCCAGCGAGGCGCCGGTGAAATCGGCCCGCGAGAAGGAGCCACCGGTCAGGCGGGCGCCGTTCAGCTCCGCGCCTCGGAAGTCCGCGCCGGCGAAATTGCCGTTCGACAGGTTTGAGGCCGTGACCTCGGCATTGCGGAAGTCAGCTCCGCGCGCATTCACATTGGCCAGGGTGACGCCGAACAGCTCGGCCCCGTTCAGATTGGCCCGCACCAGGATGGCGCCGTTCATATTGGCCCCGCCGAGGGCCGCACCGGACAGATTGGCACCGGACAGGTCGGCCCGCACGAAGACCGATCCCAGACCTTCGACGCCGTCCATTCGCGCGTCGGTGAAGACCGCACCGGTGAAGTTCGCGGCGACCAGGGTGGCGCCCCGCAGGTCCGCACGCGTGAAATCTGCCCGGGAGAAGTTCGAGCCGACCAGTTCAGAGCCCCGCAGGTCGGCTTCAACCAGGGTGGCGTCGATGAAGGTGGCAGCGGTGAAGGTGGCCCCGGACAGGTTCCGGCCTGACAGCTCGCATCGACGGCAGGTGCCGCCCAGCGAGACCACGCGGGCGACGTCAGGATCCTGCCGATATATCTGGAATGTCCCGTCCTGACCGAACGGCACGACCTGGACTGACCGGGTGAAGCGGGCGTCCTGACGGTCCGTGTGGACGCCAGAGTCGTCGGCGCGGGCCGTTGTGGCGACCAGGGCCGTCAGCAGCGCCAGTCCGACCAGGGCGGTGCCACCGCTCCGTTCACGCTTCGCAAAGGGGATCACAAGACTTTTCACGCCTCCTCCATGCCGTCATTCCCCGCAAATCCCTACTTAATTCGGCGTAAGGATCGGGCCCCTCAGCAGGCGGGAATGCGAAGCGATCCGGGCAGGCGGGTGGCCGCATCCCCGCAGGCGCGGTCCAGCTGACGCTGGGTCAGACCCGTGGCCCCCTGCATCTGGGCGCCTGAGAAGTTCACTCCGTCCAGCCGGGCGCCGGAGAAGTCGGCACCTTCCAGGAACGTGCCGACGAAGCTGGCATTGGTCAGATTGGCCCCACCGAATCGGGCGCTGGAGAACACCGCGCCATAGGCATCGACGTCGCGCAGGTCGGCATTGGTAAAGCGCGTGCGGTTCATGACCGACAGGCTGAGGTTGGCCTGACGCAGGCGCGCGCCCGAAAGGTTCAGTCCGCGCGCCTCGAGATAGGAAAAGTCACCCTGGAACAGGTTGCAGCCCGGGCAGCTCTGGCCAGCCCGCACCCGGGCGATCTGGCCGGCGTTCTGAGCCAGGGCGGGCTCGGGCAGAGCGCTGGCCAGCACCAGAACGACGGAGGACAATCCGAGGGCCGTGGCGAGAAGGGGTCGGGTCATGAATGGTGTCCCACGCGGTGATCAGTTGGCCCACACCCTGCAAGTATCACGCCGTCGACGGACCTGCATGGGGCGATCCACCGCTGGACGCGCCCGGCGGCGGTTCGTATGATGCCACATCGGCGCGCACAGGTCCGCGCCCTTTGACATGACTGGGTTTCCTGACGTGCTGGCCAAACTGTTTTCCTGGTGGAGTGGTGCGACGATCGGCACGCTGTTCACGGTGGCCAAGCGCGGTCGTCTGGTGGGTACCGACGACCTGGGCAACCGGTACTACGAATCGCGCGACACCCAGAGCTATGACGGTCGCCGTCGCCGCTGGGTCATCTACGATGGCTATGCCGAGGCGACCAAGGTTTCGCCCGACTGGCACGGCTGGCTGCACTACACCTTTGACGAGCCGCCGACCGAGGCGGCGCTGCCCCGCCAGACCTGGGAAAAGGATCACCTGCCCAATATGAGCGGGACGCCGCTGGCCTGGCGTCCGCCGGGGTCGGTCCTGACCGAGGGCCGTCGCCCCGCGGCGACCGGCGACTATGAGGCGTGGAAGCCCGAATGAAGCGCCCGGCCCGCATTGTGGGGTTGGTTGTGGCCGCCACCTTGGCGGTGGGTGGCGTTGGCGTGACCGCTGCGCTCAATGACCGGCCCCAGGATGCGCGCCCCATTCAGGACCCACCGGCCAATCCGGCTCCGGCTCAGGATCCCCCGCCGATCAACAGCCTCGGGGCGACCGAGAGCGCGCCCAATGCCCAGCCGGCCCCGGCTGCGCCCGTGCCCGTTCCGCCGACGCCCGAGGAGACCACCGCCGCCCTTAATCGGTCGCGCGAAGCCGAGGTGCTGAACGAGATCGCGCCGGTCGTCGCGGAAGAGGAAGACGAGGAGGTCGAGGTCGTGGAGGCTCCGACCGAGCCCGACGGTCCGCCACCCCCGCGTCAGCGCCGCCGCGTCGCCGTCGTCCAGGCCGTCGACAAGGTCACGGCGGAATCGATCCGCTTCGAGGTCGAGGTCGGCGGTCGGCCGGTCGCCTTCAAGCGCGAGCTGATCTTTACGGTCCGGGCCTGCGAGGTTTCGGCCGAGGAGGAGCGCGACCAGGCCGCGTTCGGCTATCTTGAGATCAGCCTGCAACCCCGCGGCGTGATCACCGGTGCGGAGCCGCGTCAGCTGTTCCGCGGCTGGATGTTCTCGTCATCGCCCGGCCTCGGCGTGCTGGAACACCCCGTCTATGACGCCTGGCTGGTCGACTGCCGCGCATAGTCCAGCGCCTGCTGACCGGTCATCTCAGCCCTGAATGTCGCCATGTCGGGCTTCTGCTCCAGCGCCGGGCGCAAGATCCGCATGTAGAGCCGATGCGGGGCGTCAACGATGTTGAACTGCTTCAGGTGATCGTTGACGAACTGGGCGTCCAGCAGGCTGAACCCCGCCCGGTTCAGGCGCGCCACCAGATGCACCAGCGCCACCTTTGAGGCATCACGCTTGTAGGTGAACATGCTTTCGCCGAAGAACGCCCCGCCGATCTGGACACCATACAGACCGCCGACCAACGCATTACCCGCCCAGCATTCGATGCTGTGGGCATGCCCCCGCTCGTGCAGCTCGGTGTAGACCTGCTGGATCCGGCGGTTGATCCAGGTATCCCAGCGATCGCGGATCACGGCGGCACACCCGGCGACCACCTGGGCGAAATCACCGTTCACCCGCACGACAAGGTCGGTGTTACGCACCGTCCGGGCCAGCCGGGTCGGGATGTGAAACCGGTCCAGCGGGATCACCCCGCGAAAGTGGGGACGGATCATGACCAGCGCGTCGTCGTCGCGGCTGTCCGCCATGGGAAACGAGCCATAGCGATAGGCATGCAGCAGATAGTCGGCGGTCAGTGCCTCCGGCTCGATGGGCGTGGTGAGCGCCTCACTCAGCTGGCCGGCCCCTTCTGGCGCTTCGCCCAATTTTCCAGCCAGTGGATGTCGTAATCCCCGGACAGGATGTCGGGCTCGGCGAGCAGCTTCTGGAACAGGGGAATGGTGGTGTCGATGCCGCCCACGACCATTTCATTCAGGCTGCGCTTCAGCCGTGCCAGACAGGCCTCGCGGTCACGACCGTGCACGATCAGCTTGCCGATCAGGCTGTCGTAATAGGGCGGGATCGAATAGCCGGCATAGATGGCGCTATCCATCCGCACACCCAGACCGCCGGGCGCGTGATAGTCGGTGATGGTGCCGGGCGAGGGGGTAAAGGTCTCGGCATTCTCGGCATTGATGCGGCATTCGATGGCATGGCCGGTGAATTTCACATCGTCCTGGCTGAAGGACAGCGGCTCGCCCGCAGCGATGCGGATTTGCTCGCGCACCAGATCGACGCCGGTGATCATTTCAGTGACCGGGTGTTCGACCTGCAGGCGGGTGTTCATCTCGATAAAGAAGAACTGGCCGTCCTCCCACAGGAACTCGATGGTGCCGACGCCGAGGTAACCAATGGCGGCGATGGCCTTGTTCACCGTCTCGCCGATCTGGGCCCGCTCGGCGGCGGACAGGGCGGGCGAGGGGGCTTCTTCCAGGATCTTCTGGTGGCGACGCTGCAACGAACAGTCGCGCTCGCCCAGGTGCACCACATTGCCGTGGCTGTCGGCCACGACCTGCAGCTCGATATGGCGCGGCTTCTGCAGATAGCGCTCCATATAGACCGCACCGTTACCAAAGGCCGCCTTGGCCTCGGACTGGGCGGTCTGGACGGCCTCGACCAGATCGTCGGCGGTCAGGGCCACCTTCATGCCGCGCCCGCCACCCCCGGCCGCCGCCTTGACGATCAGCGGGAAGCCGATCGACTTCGACGCGGCGATCGCCGCGTCGATCGTCTCGACCTCACCGGCCGAGCCGGGAACGCAAGGGATGCCGGCGTCCAGCACGGTCTGCTTGGCCGTGATCTTGTCGCCCATGATGCGGATGTGTTCGGCCTTGGGGCCGATAAAGGTCATTCCGTGGGCCTCGACGATCTCGGCGAAGCGGGCATTCTCGGACAGGAAGCCATAGCCGGGGTGGATGGCCTGGGCCCCGGTGATCTCGGCCGCCGCGATGATCGAGGGGATGTTCAGATACGACTTGGCGGCCGGGGCCGGGCCGATGCAGACGCTCTCGTCGGCCAGACGCACCCACATGGCGCCGCGGTCGGCTTCCGAGTGCACGGCCACGGTGGAGATGCCCATCTCCTTGCAGGCGCGGTGGATACGCAGGGCGATTTCACCCCGGTTGGCGATCAGGACCTTGGTAAACACCGGCTCAGGCCTCGAGCAGGACGAGCGGTTCGCCGAACTCGACCGGCTGTGCGTCGCCCACCAGCACATCCGCCACCACGCCGTCGCGCGGCGACTGGATCGGGTTCATGGTCTTCATCGCCTCGACGATCAGCAGGGTCTGACCCTTCTTGACCTTGTCGCCGATATTTACGAACGGCGGGGCCTCGGGTGAGGCCTGAAGGTAGACGGTGCCGACCATGGGCGATTTCACCTCTTCGCCCGACTTGGAGACGATGGTGGCCGGGTCGCTGGGCATAGGCGCGGCGGGCGCCGGGGCTGCGGCGGGGGCAGGGGCCGCGACCGGGGCGGGTGCCGCGGCATAGGTGACGGGGCCGGCCGCCACGGTCAGCTCACGCGCCACCCGGATCTTCAGCTCACCGCGCTCGACCTCGATCTCCGAGAGCTCGGTTTCCTTCAGGATGTCGGCCAGCTGGCGGACCAGGGTGGTGTCGATCTCGGCGTCGTTCGGCAATTTCTTCACAGCCATAGGGGAAGGGACCTTCTTGTTCATTCTTCAACGAACCGTGGCGTCAGCGCGTTCCTGCGCCAGCCGCAGGGCGGCCTTGACCGCCAGCTCGTAACCATGGGGGCCGAAGCCCGAAATGATGCCGGTTGCTACCAGCGAGACATAGGAATGGCGCCGGAACTCCTCCCGCGCCGCCGGATTGCTCAGATGGCACTCCACGACCGGAATGTCCAAGGTCTTGAGCGCGTCCAGCAGGGCAATCGAGGTGTGGGTGAAGGCCGCCGGATTGATCACCAGCGCGCGGGCCGTGCCGCGGGCTTCGTGAATCCACTCGACCAGCTGGCCTTCGTGGTTCGACTGGCGAAAGACCACCGGCACGTCTCCGGCGGCCGCCTCGCACAGGGACTGGATGTCGGCCAGGGTCTCGCACCCATAGATGTCCGGCTCACGCTCTCCCAGCAGGTTGAGGTTCGGGCCGTTCAGAACGTGGAGGGCGAGGGGCTCGGGCATTGCGCTCATGAAAGGGGCGGTCCGACCGGAATCGGACCCGCCTTTTAGCCGAGGCTTGGCGGTTATCAAACCGCGCGCGTGAAAGATTGCCCCTGCGGCAACCCGGCGCAGTCCGGCGCGTCGTACGACCATCTGGCGTCCCTTCCCGGAATGCGGCAAGGGGGCGGGCATGTGCCCTCCGCCGGAGACTGCCTTGGACCGCCTCAGACAGATTGTGACGTCGCCCCGGACCGAGCGATTCATTCTCGCCCTGATCATCCTGAATGCGATCACCCTCGGGCTGGAAACCAGTCCCTGGGTTATGGACCGCATCGGCCCGATGTTGCTGGTACTCGACAAGGTCGTGCTGGCCATCTTCGTCATTGAGGTGGTGGCGCGGATCGCCGTGCATCGCCTGGCCTTCTTCAAGGACCCGTGGAGCCTGTTCGACTTTGCTGTAGTGGCCATCGCCCTGGTGCCGGCCGCCGGGCCCTTCTCGGTACTGCGCGCGCTCAGGATCCTGCGCGTGCTGCGCATGATCACCATTGTGCCGTCGCTCAAGCGCGTGGTCGGCGCCCTGATCAGCGCCCTGCCGGGCATGGGCTCGATCGTCCTGCTGATGGGGCTGATCTTCTATGTGGCGTCGGTCATGGCGACCAAGCTGTTCGGGGCGGATTTCCCCCAGTGGTTCGGCTCAATCCCGGCCTCGGCCTATTCCCTGTTCCAGATCATGACGCTGGAAAGCTGGTCGATGGGCATCGTCCGGCCGGTGATGGAGGTCCATCCCTATGCCTGGATGTTCTTCGTGCCCTTCATCCTGTGCACCACCTTCACCATGCTGAACCTGTTCATTGGCATCGTCGTCAACGCCATGCAGGCCGAGCACGAGGAAGAGGCCCGGGCCGAGCGGCACCAGCTGGAGGCCGACCTGCGGCAGGCGAGCGAGGAACGCCAGCAGGTCCACGCCGAGGAGATGGCCGACATGGCCGCCCTGCGCGCCGAAATCGCGGCGTTGAAGAATGCCGTGACCGATCTGACGGCAGGCCTGGCGCGCCGCCCCGGCTAGATGGAGCCCGCGCCGCTGTGTTAGGCGGATGGCGTGTCGAGGAAGGACCCAGCCGTGTTGCATATCCAGGTCAATGGCGAAGACCGCGACGTTGCCGCAACCACCCTGACCGCCCTGGTCGAGGAACTGGGCCTCGACCCGCGCAAGGTCGCCATCGAGCGCAACCTCGAGATCGTGCCCAGGTCCCTGCATCCCACCACCGCCCTCACCGACGGCGACCGCATCGAGATCGTCCAGTTCGTCGGCGGGGGGTGAATTTCGCTTCACGCCTCTTTTGCCGGATGCGCGGGAAGCCTAGGTGTCGCCCATGACTGATACACACTCCGACACCTGGACCGTCGCCGGTCGCACCTTTGCCTCGCGGCTGATCGTCGGCACCGGCAAATATGCCGACTATGCGCAGAACGCGGCGGCGGCCGAGGCGGCGGGGGCCGAGATCGTCACCGTGGCCTTGCGCCGGGTGAACCTGTCCGATCCCAGCCAGCCGATGTTGGTCGATCATGTGAAGCCTGACCGGTTCACCTATCTGCCGAATACCGCCGGCTGTTTCACCGGCGAGGATGCGGTCCGCACGCTTAGACTGGCGCGCGAGGCGGGCGGCTGGAATCTGGTCAAGCTGGAGGTGCTGTCGAACACGCCGCACCTCTATCCCGATATGCCCGAGACGCTCCGGGCGCTGGAAATGCTGGTCAAGGACGGCTTTGACGTCATGGTCTATTGCACCGACGACGTGGTCATGGCCCGCCATCTAGAGGAGGCTGGCGCCGCTGCCATCATGCCGGCCGCTGCCCCCATCGGATCGGGGCTGGGCATCCAGAACCGGGTCAATGTGCGGCTGATCGTGGAGCAGGCAATGGTGCCGGTATTGGTCGATGCCGGGGTCGGCACGGCCTCGGACGCGACCATCGCCATGGAACTGGGCTGTGACGCGGTGCTGATGAACACCGCTATCGCCGAGGCGAAGGACCCGATCCGGATGGCGCGCGCCATGAAGCATGCGGTGATCGCGGGGCGCGAGGCCTATCTGGCCGGACGCATGCCCAAGCGGCGCTACGCCAGCGCCTCGTCGCCGCTCAGTGGCCTGATCTAGGGGGCCGGTCTAGCGCGCGGCGGCGATGGCCTGGGCGATGGCCTCGGGCGCATTGCTGGCGCTGGCCCGGCCATTGATGAAGAAGGTCGGCGTGCCATCCATGCCCACCGCGCCGGCCCCCGCCTGTACATCCGCCAGTATGCGGCTGACCGACGGGGCGTTCAGCGCCGCGCCGCCCGGGCCGGTGTCGACGCCATTCTCGGCCAGGATACGGTCGATGGCTTCATGCGACAGGGCGCCCTCGGCCATCAACGCCTGATGGACGGCCAGATACTTCCCCTGGCTGTGCGCGACCAGTGCGGCGCGCGCGGCATGCTGGGAGACGGTGCTGGTACCGGCGTCCAGGATGGGCCATTCGCGGAAGACAAAGCGGACGTCGGGGTGGGTCCGCATCAACTCCATGACACCCGGCGCGGCCGTCTTGCAGTAGGGGCAGCGGTAATCGAAATATTCCACCACGGTGACCGCCGCATCAGGTGGGCCGAACACCGGTTCGCCCGGTCCGGGCTCCAGCACCTGGGGCAGGGCCGCGATGCCCGCATTCAGTCGCTCGATCCGCTGGGTCGCGGCCTGCTGATCGCGGGCCTGAACCATTTCGTCGAGGATCTGGGGGTTCTCGACCAGATAGGTCCGCACCCGGGCCTCAAAGCCGCCGCCGAAGCTGGCCCAGACCGACAGGCCCAGAGCGATTGCGGACACCGCGATGGCCGTTTGCGCACCGTGCCGCGCCAGCCAGCCGGGCGAAGATGCGGGCGGCGGCGGAGCGGCTTCCGGCGCAGCGGCAGGCTTGCGCGCAGCGCGGCGCTTGGGGGCGGGCGGTGTATCGGTCATGCGGGCTCTAGTTCACAGGTTGCGGCGGCAGCACCCCTGTTGGACGCCTCGCCGTCGATTCGTCCAGCACCCTGAGGTCGTCCATGGTCGCGCCGGACGCCAGAATGATGTCCATCGCCCTGCGCCATTCCATCGAGCCGGGCTCCAGCATGTCGCGGGCGCGCAGGGCGAACTGGGTCGCCTGATCGATCTGCCCGACGGCATAATGGTACTCGGCCGAGGCCAGCCGCGCCTCGCCCTCGCGGCCCAGCTGGGAATAGGCTTGCCCCAGCAGGCGCCAGGCCATGGGGTTGTCGTGCTCCAGCACCGTGGCCTGTTTCAGCTCGACGACGGCGCGCTCCAGCAGATCGTCGTCGCGAGACTCCAGCAGGGCGTGGCCCAGATTGATCCGCAGCAGGGGCGCATCCGGCATCAAGTCCACCGAGCGCTGATGGGCGTCGATCGCCTCGACCGGGCGGCCTTCCTCGAAATAGATCTGGCCCTTCAACTCCCAGAAGAAGGGGTTTTCGGGCTGTTCCTCGATCAGGGCATCGACCGCGGCGAGGGCCCGGTCCGTCTGGCCGTCCCGGAACCACGCGATGCTGCGCGCATAACGGGCAGCGAGGGAGGTGTCGCTTTCGGGATATTGCCGCAGGGTGATGCCCGGATGATCCATGAAGGCATGAATCTTGGCGATGATCAGGGCGTGCTCCGCCATCCGTTCGGGGCTGTCGACAACGTCGTAATAGGGGGATGATTCGACCGGGCCCCGCAGGTTCTCGATCCGGCGTGAGGACAGGGGGTGGCTGCGGAAATAGGGAAAGCGGCGGGCTTCGGAGAACACTTCCTGTGAGCGGAAATTCTCGAAGAATTCGATCAGGCCCCGGCCGGAGATGCCGGCACTTTCGAGCGCACGCGCAGCCGTAATGTCGGCCTCGCCCTCCTGGCTCTGCATGTAGCGCAGGGCACCCAGGGTCCCGAAATACTGGCTGGAGGCTACCAGCATGGCAGCGGCGTCCGGCGCCCCGGCGACAGCCGCCAGCGCCCCCAGGGCCATGGTCATCAGGAACGGCTGCATGCCCGCGTTCTGCACCCCGTCACGCAGGGTGTGGCGGTTGCGGATATGGCCGCCCTCGTGGGCGATGACGCCCAGCAACTGGTTGGGATTGTCGGTCTCGAGGATCAGGCCGGTGTTCAGCCCCATGATCCGGCCGCGTGTGGCAAAGGCGTTCAGCGACGGATCATTGACCAGCAGGATGGTCATCTCGTCCGGTTCCAGCCCCATGGCCTTGAACACAGGGGCGGACCAGTCGTGGATGATTCCCTCGATTTCCGTGTCGCGGATGATGCTCTGGGCATTGGCCTGTGCAGGCAGCGCCAGCAGCGCCGCAATGGCAATCGCCACGCCGGTGACGCGGGAAACGGATCGCTTAAGCCAGCTCAAGACACGCTCCTGTCCGACGGCGACCGGTCCGGCCGCCCTTTTCCGGGATCGTCATTGGTCGCCGGGCGACAAGGCCAAACAATGGCCGTCCCGCCCGGCATCACCGGTCCCCGTGATCATCCCCCATGTGGGGGTGTCAGGTCAAAGGCGCCACCACCCACGCTTGGGCTTGGGCGGAGGGGCGGTGATCTGGTTCGGGTCGCTGGCCAGGATTTCCTCGACATCGACCGTCTTGCGCGCCGGGACAGGCTTGCTGGCGACGACCGGTTCCGGTGCCTCCTCGACGGCGGGTTCGGGTTCAACCGCAGGCTCCGGTTCGACCGGCGTGGGCGGCACAGTCGTCTCGGCCACATCTTCGGTCGGGGTCTGCTCGACCGTCGCCTCGGTGGAGACCTTGCGGCGCACACGGCGGCGTTTCGGAGCGGCCTCGGCCTCGACCGGCGCTGCGTCGGTGACCGGCACCGAGGTTTCCGTATCGGCCGAAGCGGCGACAGCAGTATCGACCGGCTCCTCGTCGATCATGCCTTCATTGGCGGCACGGGCCTCGGCGCGCGGGCTGGCCTCGTCGGAGCCGGTCCGATCCCGGCCACGTCCGCGACGACGCCGCCGACGACGGCCACCGCCCTCGCGTTCGCCTTCATTCTCGCCATCATCATTGGCGGGGTGGCTGTCGGGTTTCCCGGACTGTGCAGCGCGGGGCTCGGTGGACTCCGCATCTCCATGCGGGTTCAGCGGGTCGAACCAGACATAGGGGTCGGTCAGCGAGGGCGTGCGGCCACGCACCCAGTTGAAGCCGTCCCGCTCGCTGTCCTCACGCACACGACGTCCGCCGCGACGACCGCGCCGGCGACGGCGGCCACCGTCTTCGCTGTCGTCGTCGGCGGCATCCGGAGCCGGGCCGCGCTGACGGCCTCGCCCGCGCGGTGCGCGTTCTTCCTGGACGGCCTCGCCGGCATCGTCAGCCGCGACGTCGAAGTCCTCGTCCTCCTCTTCGTCCTCAAAGTCCTCGTCAAAGGCCAGATCGTCGACCGGCATGTCGTCCACCGGCAGGGCATCGGCCTCGGGCGCGACGAACTCCGGGTCCGTGGTCAGTCGCTCGATGGCAAAGTCGCCCGGTGCCAGGCTCTCGTCGACCGAGACCATGACCACCACGCCGCGCATCCGCGCCATGGTGTCGAGGTAGGCGCGCTTGTGGTTCAGGATGTACAGGGCTGCGTCCAGCGGCACTTTCAGACCGATGGTCCCGGCACCGTTCTTGCCGGCTTCGATGTCCACGCCGCGCAACATCATCAGGGCCGCGGACTCCGCCGAGCGGACCCGTCCGGCGCCCTGGCAGTGCGGGCAGACCTCGGTGGCGCCCTCGATCACGCCCAGACGACGACGCTGGCGGCTGATTTCCATCAGCCCGAAGTCCGAGATGCGACCCATCTGGATGCGGGCGCGATCCTTGGCCAGCGCCTCCTTCATGGTCTTTTCGACCGCCCGGTTGTTCTTCGACTCATCCATGTCGATGAAGTCGATGACCACCAGCCCGGCCAGGTCGCGCAGCCGCAGCTGACGCGCGGCCTCGACGGCGGCTTCCAGATTCGTCTTGTAGGCCGTCTGCTCGACGTTGCGTTCCTTGGTCGCGCGGCCCGAGTTGACGTCGATGGCGACCAGCGCCTCGGTCTGGTTGATCACCAGATAGCCGCCGGACTTCAGTGGCACCGTGGGCTGGTGGATCTGGGTCAGCAGATCCTCGATACCGTGAGCGGCGAACAGAGGCCTGGACCCCTGATACAGGTGCACCTTTTTTGCATGCGCGGGCATCAGCACGCGCATGAAGTCGCGCGCCTGCTTCCAGCCCTCATAGCCCTCGACCTGGATGCCGTCGAAATCCTTGTCGAACATGTCGCGCACCGCGCGGCGGACCAGATTTTCCTCTTCGTAGATCAGTGACGGCGCGTTGGAGCTGAGTGTCGTCTCGCGGATCGTCTCCCACAGGCGCAGCAGATATTCATAGTCGCGCTTGATCTCGGCCTTGGTGCGCTTGGCGCCTGCGGTGCGAATGATCAGGCCCATGCCCTTGGGCACCTCCAGCGCCGCCGCGGCCGCCTTCAGGCGCTTGCGGTCCGTGGCCTGGGTGATCTTGCGCGAAATGCCGCCGCCCTTGCCGGTGTTGGGCATCAGCACGCAGTAGCGGCCGGCCAGCGACAGCCAGGTGGTCAGGGCCGCACCCTTGGCCCCGCGCTCGTCCTTGACGACCTGCACCAGCAGGATCTGCCGGCGGCGAATCACGTCCTGGATCTTGTAGCGCCGCATCAGGCGCCGCTTCAGGCGCTCTTCGTCAGCCAGGCCGCCTTCCGACTCGCCGTCGTCGCTCTCGCGGCCCAGATCGTCGTGTTCGGCGTCGTCATCGGACGAGGAATTGGACAGCTCGGCCATGATCGCTTCGCGATCAGCGACCGGGATCTGGTAATAGTCCGGGTGAATTTCGTTGAAGGCCAGGAAGCCGTGACGATTGCCGCCGTATTCAACGAAGGCGGCCTGGAGGCTGGGCTCTACCCGTGTGACCTTGGCCAGATAGATGTTGCCGCGAAGCTGGCGGCGGGCGCGGGACTCAAAGTCGAACTCCTCAACCTGGCGCGCTTCCACGATGGCGACGCGGGTCTCCTCGGCATGGGCCGCATCGATAAGCATTGTCTTGGACATGAAGGATCTTTCCTGGGCGCGCCGGTCCCCGCCCGTCGGGACGTGTCCCGACCGGTCGAGCGGCTCGCCTGAATGAATGAGAGGCATGGACCCGGATGAACCCCGCGCAGACGGTCAGGCCGTCGGCTGTGCGAGCAGGTTCGGTCTCCGGATTCGAGCGGGTCGAAAGGCCCATGGTCGTGCGTGTTCCTGAAACGCGGCCCGGTGGCTGCCAGACGTCCCTTTCGTCGGGAGCCTTTCATCCGTGGGCCGGTTCCGCCCTGTCGTCCGTCGGTCAGGCCGTGCGGACGTCAGAAGGGTGGGATCGGGGCTGATGGCCGCACGGCCCGCACAGAACGGGCCGCGACCGCAGCACACAGACAATAGGCAGCCCGTGCGCGAATTGAAAGCGGCTTGCTCTTAACGGAATCCACAGAGCCCTGTGTCAGGGAAGACATCACCGTGAATCGGTCCTGTGATTGACTGTGGTAACGACAGAATGCGCGCGACACTGAAATTTGACCTGGCCCGCTGGGGGACAAGGGAGTGGGCCATGACCGCCCTGGCCCTTCTCGTGCTTTGCGCCCTGCTGCTGACAGCGACACGTGGCCTGGCTCTCGGTGCCGATGGCGATGTCCTGCGACTGCGCTTCGGCGGGGATGCCCAGCGCACCCGCGTGGTCATTGACCTGGATGCCTCGACCCGGGGCACCCTGGTCGAGGCCGGGGGCAACGGCCAGCTCGTCGTCGATCTGGACAACATTCGCGCCGGTCGTGGCCAGAGCGGGCAGGGGATGGGCCTGGTCCGCGCCTATCGGGTCGCCCAGGCCGGAAGCCGCTCGCGAATCGAGCTGGCGCTGGCCTCGGGGGTAGAAGTCGAACGGCGGTTCCTGCTGTCGCCCGGCGACGGCGTGGACCACTATCGCTATGTCATCGATCTGAGGGCCACGGGCGAGGCGACGGCGGCTATGGTGCCACCGCCGCGCACGGCTGCGACCTCGATCCCGCGCGGTCGAGGGGGCGACGCGCGTCCCCTGATCGTCATCGATCCCGGTCATGGCGGGCGAGATCCCGGCGCGTCCGGCCAGCAGTCGCGCGAAAGCGCCATCACCCTCGCCGCCGGTCTGGCGCTCAAGGCCGAGCTGGAGCGGACGGGCCGCTACCGTGTCCTCATGACCCGGTCGACCGATGTCTATGTCGGTCTGCCGCGCCGGGTTGAAATCGCCCGCCAGGCCGGGGCCGACCTTTTCATCAGCCTGCACGCGGACGCCGGGGCCGATCCGGCCACACGTGGCGCCAGCGTCTACACCCTGTCCGAACAGGGGGCCGGACGGGCCGTCCGCGAATTCACCGTTCGCGACGACTGGCACCGCGACCTTCACCTGCCCGGCCAGGACCCCTCGGTCGACCGTATCCTGCTGGATATGACCCAGCGCTCGACCCAGAATCGCTCGGCCTGGTTTGCGCGATCGCTGCTGGGCGAGATCGAACGGATCGGTCACCCCATGCTGCGGCGCAGCCATCGCGACGCCGGTCTGGCCGTACTGCTGGCCCCGGATGTGCCGGCGGTGCTGTTGGAGATGGGGTTCGTTACGAACCCCGAGGACGAACGCATCCTGCTGGACGAGCGCCGTCGCCGCGACCTGATGCGGGGCGTGGTGCGGGGCATCGACGCCTATTTCCAGACCCTGCAGAGCCCGACCCGCTATGCCGGGACGCCACAGTCCGGCGGCACGCCCTGAGCAGTCGCGTCCCGGCCGTGACACGACAAACTCTTTCGCAGGCCGGCGACGCGGGCTAAACCCTCGGGACAGGTCCTGTCGGAGTGAGCGGTGAAGATAGCCGAACGTTGGTTCGTTATGGCGGGTATCGGCCTTCTGGGCGCGATTGCCCTGGCCGGCCTGGTGGTCACCGTCTATGCGGCGTGGCTGTTCCATGACCTGCCCGATGCCACGGAACTGTCCGACTATCGGCCGGCGACGGCGACGCGCGTCTATGCCGGTGACGGCACCCTGATCGGCGAGTTTTCCGAGGAACGCCGCATCTATGTGTCCTACGACCAGATCCCGCCCGTCGTAATTCAGGCCTTCCTGGCTGCCGAGGACCGCAACTTCTTCAGCCACGGCGGGGTCGACGTCTCGGGCCTTGGGCGGGCCATGTTCAAGAACGTCTTCAATGTCGTGACGGGCCGGCGCCTTGAGGGTGGATCGACCATCACCCAGCAGGTGGCAAAGAATATCCTGCTGACCAATGAGACCAGCGTGAACCGCAAACTGAAGGAGGCCATCCTTTCCAGCCGTCTGGAGGCCACCCTCAGCAAGGAACAGATCATCGAACTGTACCTGAACGAAATCTATCTCGGGTACCGGTCGTATGGCATCGCCTCGGCGGCCTACAACTATTTCGGCAAGTCGCTGGAGCAACTGACGCCCGAGGAGGCCGCCTTCCTCGCGGCCCTGCCGAAGGGACCGACCAACTATCACCCCAAACGCTATCCCGAGGCCGCCAAGGCCCGGCGTGATTGGGTTCTCGGCGAAATGGCCGACAACCGCGCCCTGACGCAGCAGGAACTGGCTGCGGCGCGCGCCAAACCGCTTGTCACCCAGGATGCCCCGATGCGGGCCCAGTACCGCGACGCCGACTATTTCGTCGAGGAAGCCCGTCGTCAGGCCATCGCCGAATACGGAGCCCAGGCGATCAATGCCGGTGGCTATTACCTTCGCACCACCCTTGATCCGACGCTGCAGACGGCTGCCAGAAACGCCCTGATGACCGGGCTCGAAAACTATGATCGCCGCCACGGCTGGCGAGGCCCCTGGGGCACGACCGACTTTTCCGAGGGCTGGCAGGAAGAGGCGCGCAAAAAGACCACGCCCCCCGAACGCCGTGCCTGGCAAGCCGCTGCGATCGAGAGCGTCTCGGGCAATACGGTGCGTATTCGCCTGGCCGCCAGTGACGGTGCGGGGACCCTGGTGCCGGCCGATGCCGCCTGGGCCAACGCCAACAGGCGGCTGCAGCGGGGCGACCTGATTTTCGTCGAACCGCGCGGCGACCAGTTTGCCCTGAAACAGATTCCCGCCGTCAACGGAGCCCTCGTGGCGATCGACCCCCAGACGGGCCGGGTTCTGGCCATGGTCGGGGGCTATTCCTATGCCCTGTCCAGTTTCAACCGCGCCACCCAGGCGCGCCGCCAGCCGGGCTCGGCCTTCAAACCGATCGTCTATGCGGCGGCGCTGGAGGGGGATTTCACCCCGGCTTCCATCGTGCTCGACGCGCCGATCAGCTTTGCGGGCGGCCCAAACGGCACCCGTTGGACCCCTGAAAACTACAGCCGCGAATATTATGGCCCGCAGACGCTGCGACGCGGGCTGGAACTGTCGCGCAACGTCATGACCGTCCGGCTGGCCGATCAAGTCGGCATGCGCAAGATCGTCGATCTGGCCGAGACCATGGGCGTGGCCGACGACCTGCCGGCCAACCTGTCTGTGTCGCTGGGGGCGGGCGAGACCACACCCTATGACCTGACCGCTGCCTATGCCGCCTTCGTCAACGGTGGACGCCGGATCGAACCCTATCTGATCGAGCTGATCCAGGACCGGAACGGTGAGACGATCTTCAACGCCGAGACCCGCACCTGTCGCGAGTGCAGCCGGGGCTTCAGCGGTCAGGAATCGCCGCGCCTTGAGCCCCGCGGCGAACAGGTCATCGACCCCATCACCGCCTATCAGGTCAGTTCCATGCTGGAAGGCGTCATCCAGCGCGGCACCGGCGCCAGTGCCCGTGGCCTTGGCCGCTGGGTCGGGGGCAAGACCGGCACGACCAATGAATACCGCTCGGCCTGGTTCGTCGGGTTCACGACCGACATCGTCGTCGGCGTCTTCATCGGCTTTGACGACAACCGTCCTATGGGACGGGGCGAGACCGGTGCGGCGACGCCCGTACCCATCTTCAACGCCTTCATGCAGGAAGCCCTCAAGGAGTATCCGGCGCGGCCTTTCCTCAAGCCCCGGAATGCCGTCTTCCGCACGGTGAACGGTATCGAGGAAGCCTTCCGCCCCGGCACCGAGCGCCGCATTCCGGAGCCTGTGCGAGAGCCCGAAATTCCCACGGGCCCGCAGAACTACAACGATATCATCCGGCGTGAGCAGGAGGAAAAGGCGCGTCAGGATGCGACGCCCCCGCCGACGACCGCGCTGCCGCCGCCCAAGAAGGAACCGGCTGAGGACTTGAGCGGGCTCTATTGACGCTCTAGGTAGCTGCCATGGCGCGCACCCGGCTCCGGTCGGGTGCGCCTTTTCTTCAGATCGCAGGAGTAGGCGATGAGAGCGGATGTCGAGGCCCTGAAGGCCGACATCGAGCAGAGCGTGGCTCTGCTCAGGAGGCGTCTTTGACTGGGATGTCGCCCTACGGAAACTGGATGAGCTGAACGCCCGGGTCGAGGATCCGACCCTGTGGGATGACCCCGATCAGGCCCAGGCCGTCAGCCGCGAACGCTCGCAACTGGAATCCCGGATCAATCTGGTGCGCGAGATGGAGACCGGTCTGGAAGAGGGTGTCATGCTCTCGGAAATGGCCGACGAGGAAGGCGACGAGGCCACGTACCAGGAGGCTGTCGCCGGGCTGAAAACCATCAAGGAACGCGCTGCCCGCGCCGAACTGGAAGCCCTTTTGTCCGGTGAGGCCGACGGCAATGACGCCTATCTGGAAGTGAACTCCGGCGCCGGCGGCACCGAGTCGAACGACTGGGCCGGCATGCTGCTTCGCATGTATACGCGCTGGGCCAAGGCCCATGGCTATGAGGTCGAGCTGCAGGAAGAAACTTCGGGGGAACAGGCTGGCATCAAGTCGGCCACCGTCCAGATATCCGGCCCCAACGCCTACGGCTGGCTGAAGTCCGAGTCCGGCGTGCACCGGCTGGTCCGCATCAGCCCCTATGACGCGGCAGCCAAGCGGCACACCAGTTTCGCCTCGATCGGCGTCTCGCCGGTGGTCGATGACACCATCGAGATCGACATCAACCCGTCCGACGTCCGCACCGACACCTATCGGGCCTCGGGCGCCGGCGGCCAGCACATCAACAAGACCGACTCGGCGGTGCGTCTGACCCACGTGCCGACCAACACGGTCGTGGCCTGTCAGGCCGGCCGCTCCCAGCACCAGAACCGCGAGCAGGCGTGGAAGATGCTGCGCGCCCGTCTGTACGAGCTGGAGCTGCAAAAGCGCGAAGCTGCGGCCCAGGCGCTGGCCGATGCCAAGACCGACATCGGCTGGGGCCACCAGATCCGCTCCTACGTCCTGCAGCCCTATCAGATGGTCAAGGACCTGCGGACCAATGTCGAAACCTCCGACACCGACGGCGTGCTGAACGGCGATCTTGATGCCTTCATGGGCGCGGCCTTGGCAGCCCGGGTGGGCGAGACGCGCGAGGGCGCCGACAGCTGATACGAAAAACGGGGCCGCGAGGCCCCGTTTCCACGTCCGGTCAGTTGCCCGGCTCTAGTTTTGAGACATGTCGATCCGTTGCGGCGCATCGGCCTGCGGGACGGGCTGCGGCGCCTGGGGCGCGACTGCCGGTTGGGCCGAGGGACGCGGAGCCGAGGTCGGGGTGGCATTGCGGCTGCCCTGGATGCAGCGGCCCTGGAAATAGGCGCCGATGTCGATCGACAGTTGTTCGGCGGTGATGTCGCCATCGACATAGGCGGTCGAGATCAGCTTCACCTGCTTGCCCGAGACGGCACCGACGATCCGGCCGCGCACCTCGACATAGTCGGCATTGACGCCGCCTTCGATGGCGCCGGTCTCGCCGACGATCAGGCGGCCGACCTTGACGTCGCCCTTGATCTGGCCGTCGACCTGCAGATCGCCCGAGCCCGAGACATTGCCCTCAAACCGCAGGTCCGCTGACAGGGTCGACAGGTTGCGGCCGGGCGCCTGCTGCGGCGCGGGCTGACGCGGCTGGGGCGAGGGGGTCTGGGCCGCCTGCGGGGCCTGGGGCGCCTGCGGCATGTCGGGCAGCGGCGGGATCGACGGCACCGACGACGGCTTGGCGGGGGACTTCGACTTATTGAACAAGATAATCTCCGGCTTTCATGAAGCGGGCTGGATTCTGGGCGCGGCCGTTCATCCAGACCTCATAGTGCAGGTGCACACCGGTCGACCGTCCGGTCGAACCCATGGCCCCGATTCTTTGACCCAGCGCGACCCGCTGCCCGATTTGAACGGACGCCGAGTTGAGATGGGCATAGCGCGTCTTGAAACCGCCTCCGTGGTCTATCTCAACGGTGTTGCCATACCCTGAACGCACGCCAACAAAAGATACGACCCCCGGCGCCGTGGCATAAATCGGTGTGTTCAACGGCGCGGCAAAGTCCTGACCCTGATGCAGGGCCGGGCGCCCGTTGAACGGATCGAACCGCACGCCAAAGCCCGAGGTCGTGCGCGCCTGCGTCGGCCGGGCAAAGGGCAGGCCCTCGGACGCGTCGGTCAGGGCGCGCATATCCCCCAGATTGCTGGTCGCGCTCAGGATACGGGCGGCGAATGGCTCATCGACATCCAGAATGGCGGCCAGGGCGCTGGGATCATCCGCCTGGATCAGCGGCCCGCCCAGCGAGGTGCCCTGACCGATGTAGGCGGCGGGGTTCAGCCCGGCCAGCCGGAAGGCCAGGCGCAGCCGCTCGGCCCGGGTCTCGGCAAACTGCTCGGCGCGGGCAATCAGACGCTCCTGATCCATGCGGACGGCGGCCATGCGCTCGATCGGTGTGCGGCTGTCGGAGTCGCTCATGATAACCGGCTTCAACTCCAGCTCGGCCCCGTCCACGCCGCGGAAGGTGCCCATCACCTGGGTCAGGGCGGCGTGGCGCCGCTCGACCATCTGCGCCATTTCCTCAAGTGAGCCCGTGCTGGCGGTCATCCGCACCACGGCGGTCTCCAGCCGGGCCTGCAGGTCGGCATTGACGCGCTCGGACGTGGCGCGGGCCTGGGCGACCGCCCGCTCGGCCTGGCTGACGCCGATCATGTCTATGACAAATCCGCAGCTGGCGATCGCGCCCCAGCCGATCAGTCCGACGGCCATGGCGCCCATCAGGATCTGGCGCCGCGCCGTCAGGGCGTAGGCCTGAACCTCATCGCCCGTGCGAAGATAGATGTATCGGACAGGAAACCACCGCTGGAGCCATCCTGTCCGGGTCGTTTCTGCCTCGTCGCGCATACTCTACACCCCCGAACGCACGCTTTATGCGGCAGAGGGCGGGGGGCTTCAAGCCCGTTAGTGAAGCATTAACCCTCTTCAGAATCGTATTCGGAGAATAACGACGGTCGATCAACAGGGTTTTCGCCTCTGGGGTGTATCCGCGAATCTGGACCTCGGCGGATGAGTGTCAGATGCCGTACAGTTGATCTGACGACGGATGGCCCGCGAATCTACAGATCGCGCACGGCTTGCAGAACCTCCTCGGCGTGGCCCTTGACCTTCACCCGGGACCATTGCTTGCGCACCACGCCGCCGGCATCGACCAGGAAGGTGGCGCGCTCGATGCCCATATAGGTCCGGCCGTACATTGACTTCTCGACCCAGGTGCCGAACGCCGCGCAGACGCTCTCGACCTCGTCCGAAGCCAGGGTGACGGTCAGGTCGTGCTTGGCCTTGAAGTTCGACAGCTTGCGGACCGTATCCTTCGAGACGCCGATCACGCGGGCCCCCGCGGCGGCAAAGTCGTCCATCAGGGCCGAGAAGTCCTTGCCCTCGGTCGTGCAGCCCGGCGTGTCCGCCTTGGGATAGAAATAGAGCACATACGGCTGGCCCTTCAGCGCTCCGTCACTGACCCGGTCTCCGTCGGCCGTCGGCATGTCGAACGCTGGAACGGGTTTGCCTTCAAGTGTCGTCATTATTCTCTCCGCTCATCCCCGCGGACGCGGGGACCCAGTTGGATACATCCGAGAGGTCTCCGAGACGGGCCTCGTCGTACAAGTCCCGCCATTCCGGATTGATGCTTTCGATCAGCTCAAGTTTCCAGGCCCGGTTCCACTTCTTGATCTGACGCTCGCGTCGGAAGGCCGCTTCCCGAGTCTCGTGCCGCTCATGCCAGACCAGAGTCTGGACGCCGTATTTCGCCGTGAATCCGCCAAGGGCCTTGGTTCTGTGCTGGCCAACACGCGTAACCAGATCGTCGGTCGAGCCGGTGTAGAGGGTGCCGTTCCGACGACTGGCCAGAATGTAGGTGAAGAAGGTCCTCGTCTTGTCCTTCCAGATCTGGGTCCCCGCTTTCGCGGGGATGAGCGGATTATGTGGGACGAACCAGCCGCGATGTCTTCTTTCCCTTTTGAACCAGGAAGGCACCATGTTCCGGGTCTACTTGCTCGCGATTGTACAACTCGGTGCCATCGACAACCACGCCGTTGATGCGAATTTCGCGGTTACTGATCGAACGTTTCGCGTCCTTGATCGATGAAATGCCTGCTGCCTTCACCAAGGCTTCGGGAGATCGGTGTGTGAATCCTTCATCTCCCGCCCAATCGAAATCGAATATCTCAAGCGAGACGATTTGACCCTTCTCGAATTCGGCCTCCGAGCGGGCCCGCGCCTTCTCCGCCTCGGCCGCACCGTGCAGCATGGTGGTTGCTGCATCGGCCAGGGCCTTCTTGGCGTCATTGATGGCCGCGCCGTCCAGCGCTTCCAGCCGGGCGATCTCGTCCAGCGGCAGGTCGGTGAACAGGCGCAGGAATTTGCCGACGTCGGCGTCATCCACATTCCGCCAGAACTGCCAGTAGTCGTACGGGCTCAGCTGTTCTGCGTTCAGCCATACGGCGCCCTGGGCGGTCTTGCCCATCTTGCCGCCCGAGGCCGTGGTCAGCAGCGGTGTGGTCAGTCCGAAGGCCGCTTTCTGGTCCACCCGCCGCACCAGATCGACGCCCGAGACGATATTGCCCCACTGGTCGGACCCGCCCATCTGCAGCGTAACATTCAGGCGCCGGTTCAGCTCGAGGAAGTCCACGGACTGCATGAGCATGTAGTTGAACTCGAGGAAGGTCATCGGCTGTTCGCGCTCCAGCCGCAGCTTGACCGAGTCAAAGGCCAGCATCCGGTTGACCGTGAAATGGGTGCCGTAGTCCCTCAGGAACTGGATGTAGCCATAGGTCGACAGCCAGTCGTCATTGTCGATCATGACCGCATCCGTCGGGCCGTCGCCGAAGGTCAGGAATTTCTCGAACACCGTGCGGATCGAGGCGATGTTCGCCTGGATCGTCTCATCGGTCAGCTGGGGGCGCGAGGCATCCTTGCCGGTCGGGTCGCCGACCTTGGTCGTGCCACCGCCCATGACCACCACGGGCCGGTGCCCGGCCTGCTGCAATCGGCGCAGCATCATGATCTGGATCAGCGAGCCGACGTGCAGGCTGGGGGCCGTCGCATCGAAGCCGATATAGCCCGACACCACGCCCGACCGCGCCGCCGCATCCAGCTCGTCCGGATGGGTGATCTGGTGGATATAGCCGCGATCCCGCAGCGTCTTGAGGAAGTCGGACTGAAAGGCGTGATCGGTCATGGGGCTTAAGGCTTGGCGGGGAAGGGAAGGGGCGTGTAGCACGGACATTTGGCTAGGCGAACCGAGCGCGCAACCATGATCCTGAATGCTGCCCTGTCCGCCTTCGGTGAGCCCGGCTTTCGTAACCCGGAAGCGATCACGGTTGAGTTAGACATTGAAGGGCGAATCTGGACCCATGTCAGCTTCCGGCTGAGCGGTTTCGGAGGCCGGGTCATGCTTCCGGAATGGCTGGACTCGATTGCAGCCACCCATGCTTGGCGCAGCGCTGACTATGCGGCAGCCTTTCTCGCAAACAGAAATGGCAAGAAGGCAAACCCGCTGGCGGAGCTGGACCCTGATCTCGGGCGAGCCGACGGGCTTTGGCGCACGACCTGCTTTGAGGTCTTCGCGCAGCTTGGGGACGGCAGCTACGCCGAATTTAACATCTCGCCCTCAGGACAGTGGGCTGCCTACCACTTCAGCAGCTATCGTGAAGGCAGGAGAAACCTTGAGGGTCATGTCCAGGTGATCCGGTCGGAACAGGCAGGTGGTGCGTTCGAGCTGGACGCCATCCTCCACTGGCCCGAGTGGCCCCACATTGACCGGATCGGCCTCTCCGCCGTCATCGAGGCGACCGACGGCAGCCTCAGCTACTGGGCGCTGGCGCATCCGTCGGATAAGCCCGACTTTCATCACCCCGACTCGTTCGTGCTGGAGCTTCCATGAAAACCGGTCTCGACCGCCTGCTGTCCGAACCGGCGCTGCGGAGCCCCCTCAAGGGCCGCCGCGTGGCCCTGTTGGCCCATCCGGCCTCGGTGACCGAGGATCTGACGCACGCGATCGACGCCCTGGTCGCCTGTCCGGACATCGACATCACCGCCGCCTTTGGTCCCCAGCACGGCATGAAGGGCGACCTGCAGGACAATATGATGGAGAGCCCGAACTATCGCGATCCGGTGCACGGCTTTCCCGTCTTCAGCCTGTATGGCGAGGTCCGCCGTCCGAAGGACGAATGGATGGACACCTTCGATGTCATCCTGATCGACCTGCAGGACCTCGGCTGTCGCATCTACACCTATGTGACGACGCTGCTTTACGTGCTTGAGGCCGCGCAGACGCACGGCAAGACCGTCTGGGTGCTGGACCGCCCCAATCCCGCCGGTCGCCCGGTCGAGGGCACCCTGCTGCAGTCGGGCTGGGAGAGCTTCGTCGGCGCCGGGCCCATGCCCATGCGCCACGGCCTGACCATGGGCGAGCTGGGCCGCTGGTTCATCGACCACTTCCGGCTCGACGTCGATTATCGCGTCATCGAGATGCAGGGCTATGAGATCGACGCCGCCCCCGGCCATGGCTGGCCACTGCTGGAGCGCGCCTGGGTCAACCCCAGCCCCAATGCCCCGACGCTCGGCATGGCCCGCGCCTATGCGGGCACGGTCATGCTGGAAGGGGCCACCCTGTCCGAAGGGCGCGGCACCACCCGCCCGCTGGAACTGTTTGGCGCCCCTGACATCGACGCCCGCGCCGTGATCGCCGAGATGCAGCGTCTGGCCCCCGACTGGCTGGCGGGCTGTGCCCTCCGCGAAATGTGGTTCCAGCCGACCTTCCACAAACACGTCGGCCAGCTGTGTCACGGCGTGCAGATCCATGCGGAAGGCCCGCACTATGACCACGCCGCCTTCCGCCCCTGGCGGGTCCAGGCCCTGGGCTTCAAGGCCATCCGCGCCCTGTATCCCGACTACGACCTGTGGCGCGACTTCCCCTATGAATACGCCTTCGGAAAGCTGCCGATCGATGTGATCAACGGTGGCCCGTCGCTCCGGGAATGGGTGGACGACGCAGCCGCCAGCCCGGCCGACCTCGACGCCCTCGCCACGCCGGACGAAGCCGCATGGGCGAAAACGCGCAGGCCCTTCCTGATCTACTAGGCGGCGTTACGCCGGCTTTTCTTCCAGTCGCTTGTCCAGATAGGCGGCGACGCGGCGGTCGACGGCACCGATGTGGTCCTGCCAGAAGTGGGTGGCCCCGTCCTCCAGCTCATAGTCGATGACAATGCCCTTCTGGGTGCGCAGCTTGTTGACCACGCGCTCGACCTCGACCGGCGGCACAATGGTGTCGGCCGTTCCGTGCAGGAACAGGCCGGACGCCGGGCAGGGGGCCAGGAAGCTGAAGTCATAGATGTTGGACGGCGGCGAGACCGAGATGAAGCCGTCGGTCTCGGGACGGCGCATCAGCAACTGCATGCCGATATAGGCCCCGAACTGATAGCCGGCGACCCACGTCTGACTGGCCGCCGGGTTCTCGGCCTGCAGCCAGTCCAGCGCGGTGGCGGCGTCTGCCAGCTCGCCGATGCCCGAGTCGAACTCGCCCTGCGACTTGCCGACGCCGCGGCTGTTGTAGCGCAGGGTGGCGAAGCCCCGCTGCTGGAACAACTGGAACAGCGTCACCACCACCGGATTGTTCATATGGCCGGCGGCCTTGGGGTGCGGATGCAGGATCAGGGCGATCGGGGCATCGGGGCGCTTGCCGGGGGAATAGCGGGCTTCGAGGCGACCGGAGGCACCCGGCAAAATCACTTCAGGCATGTGTCTTCAAACCATCCGGTTCAAAAGGTCACAGCGAGCCGAGGAATACTTGACTGCTGTAGTAGGACTTTCTAAGTGCCGGTACCCCATGGGCGCGGCGGCGAAGGCGCGGGTTCTAACATACCTCGTCGCCTCTGCGCGGTATTTTTGAAGGTGCGGGATGCGACTGTCGACGAAGGGACGCTATGCGGTGATGGCGATGGCCGATCTGGCCCGCAACGGTCGTGCGCTCGACGGCTCGGACCGCTCCGTCTCCCTGTCCGAGATCGCCCAGCGGCAGGAGATTTCCCTCAGTTATCTGGAACAGCTGTTCGCCCGTCTGCGCCGCTGTGGGCTGGTGAAAAGCGTGCGCGGCCCGGGGGGCGGGTACCGCCTGGCCAAAGCGGCATCCGAGACCGTGGTCGCTGACATCGTGCTGGCCGTTGACGAGCCGATCCGCGCCACACGCTGCGTCGCCCATGCCTCGCCGCGGGGCTGTATGGCCTCGGGCGAGCGCTGCATCACCCATAATCTCTGGGAAGATCTGGGCGCCGAGATCCATGCCTATCTGGCCGGCGTGTCGCTGGAAGATGTCGTGCTTAACCGCACCGGCAATCGCCGTCGGAGCCCCTGTGCTGCGCCTGTGACGAGCGCCGGGGTGGGAGCTGCCGCATGACCGTCTATCTCGACTACAACGCCTCCGCCCTGATCCGCCCCGAGGTCCAGGCCCTGGTGACACAGATCATGGCCGAGGGCGGCAATCCCAATGCCGTCCACGCCCGGGGCCGGCGCGCCCGCGCCCACATCGAGACCGCCCGCACCCGCGTCGCCGATCTGGTCGGGGTCGACACCAGTGCGGTCATCTTCTCCTCCGGCGGGACGGAGTCGAACGCCCAGGCCGTCGCCAGCGCCATTGCGGCGGGCTGCGAGCGGCTGATCGTTTCGGCCACCGAACACCCCTGCGTGGCCGAGGCGGCCGCCATGTCATCCGTGCCGGTCGAGACCCTGCCGGTGGACGCCAACGGTCAGGTCGATCTGGGCTGGCTCGCCGGGGCGCTGAAGCGACCGGGCCGGGCCATGGTCGCCATCCACCATGCCAATAACGAGAGCGGCGTCATCCAGCCGATCGCCGGAGCCCGCGCTCTGGTGACCGAGGCCGGCGGCTGGCTGCACGTCGATGCGATCCAGTCGGCCGGCAAGATCGCCGTGGACATGCGCGAGCTGGGTGCGGACTCCCTGACCCTGTCGGGGCACAAGCTGGGCGGCTTGCAGGGCGTCGGCGCCCTGGTGATGGGCGAGGGCCGCAGCGCGGTGCGTATCCTGCACGGCGCAGGTCAGGAGCGCGGCTTCCGCGCCGGCACCGAAAACGTCCCCGGCATCGCCGCCTTTGGCATCGCCGCCGAGTGCGCGGCCCATGACTTGGCGCAGGACCATTCGGCCTGGCGCGACGCCGCCGCCGAGCGCCTCAAGGCCGAGGGCGCGGTCGTAGTGGGCGAGGGCGCGCCGCGTCTGCCCAATACCCTGTTTGTCGCCACCGAGGGCTGGGACAGCCCGCAACAGTTGATCAGCCTCGACCTCAAGGGGGTGATGGTCTCGGCCGGCAGCGCCTGTTCGTCGGGCAAGACCAAGCCGTCCAAGACCATGGTCGCCATGGGGCTGGAGCCGCTGGCCACCTTCGCCATCCGCGTCTCGGGTGGCTGGGGCACGACCGAGGCCGACTGGCAGGCCTTTGCCGACGCTTGGTGCGAGGCTCGCGCCCGCGTCCGCGCCCGCCAGCCCGTCGAGGAGATCGCCTGATGGTCGCCGTCAAGGAAACCGTCGACGCCGTCGCCGAGCTGGAGCGCTACAAATACGGCTTTACCTCGGACATCGAGCAGGACTTCGCCCCCAAGGGTCTGAACGCCGACATCGTCCGCTTCATCTCGGAGAAGAAGGGCGAGCCGGACTGGATGCTGGAATGGCGTCTGGCCGCCTATGAGCGCTGGCTGGCGATGGAAGAGCCGACCTGGGCCTCGGTTCGCTACGAGCCGGTCGACTATCAGGACCTGTACTACTACGCCGCTCCGAAAAAGAAGGAGGGGCCAAAGTCCCTCGACGAGGTCGATCCCGAGCTGCTGGCCGTCTACGAAAAGCTGGGCATTCCGCTGAAGGAACAGGAAGTTCTGGCCGGCGTCGAGGGCGCGCCCAAGGTCGCGGTGGACGCCGTGTTCGACAGCGTTTCGGTGGTCACAACCTTCAAGAAGGAACTGGAAAAGGCCGGCGTGATCTTCATGCCGATCTCCGAGGCCCTGCGCGAACACCCCGAGCTGGTGCGCCAGTATCTGGGCTCGGTCGTGCCGGTGTCGGACAACTATTTCGCGGCCCTGAACAGCGCGGTCTTTTCCGACGGCAGCTTTATCTACATCCCGCCGGGGGTGCGCTGCCCGATGGAGCTGTCGACCTATTTCCGCATCAATGCCAGCCAGACCGGCCAGTTCGAACGCACCCTCATCATCGCCGACAAGGGCAGCTATGTGTCGTACCTGGAGGGCTGTACCGCCCCCATGCGCGACGAGAACCAGCTGCACGCCGCCGTGGTCGAGATCGTCGCCCTGGAAGACGCCGAGGTGAAATATTCGACCGTCCAGAACTGGTACCCCGGCGACGCCGAGGGCAAGGGCGGCATCTACAACTTCGTCACCAAGCGCGCCGACTGCCGCGGCGATCGGTCGAAGGTGTCGTGGACCCAGGTCGAGACCGGCTCGGCCGTCACCTGGAAATATCCGTCCTGCATCCTGAAGGGCGAGGACAGCTCGGGCGAGTTCTACTCGATCGCCATCACCAACGGCCACCAGCAGGCCGACACCGGCACCAAAATGATTCACCTCGGCAAGAATTCGAAAAGCCGGATCATCGCCAAGGCCGTTTCGGCGGGTAAATCGGACTCGACCTATCGCGGTCTCGTCTCGGTCCACCCCAGGGCGACCGGCGTGCGCAACTTCACCCAGTGCGACAGCCTGCTGATCGGCAAGGACTGCGGTTCGCACACCATTCCGTACATCGAGGCGAAGAACGGCTCGGCCCAGCTGGAGCACGAGGCCACGACCACCCGCCTGTCCGATGACCAGCTGTTCTACGCCCAGCAGCGCGGCCTGTCGGAGGAAGAGGCCGTCGCCCTGTTGGTCAACGGCTTCGTCCGCGACGTCATGCAGAAACTGCCGATGGAGTTCGCCGTCGAAGCGCAGAAACTGGTGGCGATCAGTCTTGAAGGGAGCGTGGGGTGAGCGATCTTTCCACTCGGCTCCGTGAGATCAATGAGGCTCTTCGCGCACTCATCGACAACGGTGCGATGCCACTGGATTCACTGAACACAAGCATCCTCTCCGAGGGTCATGGCCAAAAAGTGCTGGTCGAAGGAGGCCCCAGCGGTCTCATCTATTTCGCTAGCCAGTGCCTCGACACGGTCGCCCGGAACGTCCCCGGCGCGCACGCGCACGTCGATGAACACTCTGGAGCCGATGCCGGCTCTATTCCCATGATCGTCAGCCTAAAGCTGGAAGACTGAATGCTCTCCATCTCCAACCTCCACGTCGCCGTCGGTGACACCCCGATCCTCAAGGGCCTGACGCTCGACGTTCCGGCGGGCGAGGTCCATGCCATCATGGGGCCGAACGGCGCGGGCAAGTCGACGCTGGGCTATGCCCTGTCGGGCCGTCCGGGCTATGAAGCCACGGAAGGCGCGGTCACTTGGCGCGGCGAGGACCTGCTGGACCTCGACCCGGCCGAGCGCGCGGCCGGGGGCGTCTTCCTGTCGTTCCAGTATCCGATCGAGATCCCCGGCGTCCCGGCCCTCACCTTTGTGCGCACGGCGCTGAATGCCCAGAAGCGCGCGCGCGGTGAGGCCGAGGTCTCGGCGCCCGAGTTCCTGAAACAGGTCAAGGCCGCGTCTAAGGCCCTCAAGATGGACTTCGACATGCTGAAGCGGCCGCTCAACGTCGGCTTCTCGGGCGGTGAGAAGAAGCGGATGGAGATCCTGCAGATGGCCCTGCTGGAGCCGTCGCTGCTGATCCTCGACGAGACCGACTCGGGCCTCGACATCGACGCCCTGCGCATCGTCGCCGAAGGCGTCAACGTCCTGCGTGGTCCCGACCGGTCCATGCTGGTCATCACCCACTATCAGCGCCTGCTGGACTACATCAAACCGGACAAGGTCCATGTGCTGGCCGCCGGCAAGATCGTCGCCTCAGGCGGCCCGGAGCTGGCGCACCAGCTCGAGGCCGAGGGCTATGACCGCTATGTGGGCGAGGCGGCGTGATCCAGACCGCTCCGCTCGACCTCCGGGATCCGGCCACCTTCCCCTCGCGGCGCGTCGAGACGTGGAAGTATTCGGACCTGCGCAAATTCCTTCGGGAGGCTCCGCCGCCCTCGCCGTCGGCACCCGTTCCGCTGTGGGGCGGCGGACCGTTCGAGGCCCTGGGCGGTGAGGCCATGGTCTTCGTCAACGGTCGCCCGGTCGGGGCCGACACGCGGATGGTCTGCGGCGATCAAACCCTGCGCCTGCGTCTGATCTCCAAGGCTACCGGCACCGGTCACTCGGTCTCGGCCCGTGTGTCGGCGCGTGCCGGGGCCCGGGTTCTTCTGCTGGAAACCCATGAAGGGGAGGGCTCCGCCTATGTCGCCCACAACCGGCTCGACATCGACATCGCCCATGATGCCGAGGTCACCCGCGTGGTTCTGGTCGATGAGCCGGAAGACGCCCTCTCGGTCACTCAGGCCCGCGTAAAGGTCGAGCCGGGCGCCCGCTATCGCCAGACCATCATTGCCACGGGTGCGAAGCTGCAGCGCTTCGAGACCGAGGTCGCCCACCATGCCAGGAGCGCCGACGTCCGACTGGACGGACTCTATGCCCTGTCGGGCGATCGCCACGCCGATCTGACCTCGGTCGTGACCCATATGGCTGCCGACGGACAGACCTCGCAGCTGACCAAGGGCGTGGTGCGCGACACCGCGCGCGGCGTCTTTCAGGGCAAGATCGTGGTCGAGCGCGGGGCCGACGGCACCGACGCCCGCATGGCGCACAATGCCCTGATCCTGTCGGAGCGCGGCGAGGTCGACGCCAAGCCCGAGTTGATCATCTACGCCGATGACGTCCAGTGCGCGCACGGCAATACCGTCGGCACCCTTGATGAGAGCGCTCTTTTCTACATGCAGCAACGGGGCCTGTCGGCGGATGAGGCGAGGGCGCTTCTGACCCGGGCCTTCCTCATGGAGGTCGTCGATCGCATCGAGCATGAGGGCGCGCGAGAGGAGGTCCGCGCATGGCTGACGGCACGCTCATGATCCGGAGCGGCTTCGACGCCGACGCCGCCCGCGCCCAATTCCCCATCCTGTCGCGACAGGTGAACGGCAAGCCGCTGGTCTATCTGGACTCCGCCGCCTCGGCGCAGAAGCCGCGCGCCGTGATCGACGCCCTGACGGCGGCGATGGAGAGCAGCTATGCCAACGTCCACCGCGGCCTGCATACCCTCGCCAACGAAACCACCGAGGCCTTCGAGACCGCACGGGAAACCGTGGCCCGCTATCTGAACGCGCCCTCGGCCGAGCAGATCGTCTGGACCCGTGGCGGCACCGAGGCGATCAATCTGGTCGCGGCCGGCATCGGCCAGTCCATCCAGCCGGGCGACGAAATCCTCGTCAGCCAGATGGAGCACCACTCCAACATCGTGCCCTGGCACATGCTACGCGAGCGCAAGGGCGCGGTGCTGAAATGGATCCCGGTGCGCGACGACGGCACCCTCGACATGGACGCCTGTGCCGACTTGCTGGGCCCCAGGTCACGCATCGTCGCCGTCACCCACATGTCCAATGTGCTGGGCACCCTCAACCCGGTGGCCGAGATCAGCCGTCTGGCCCACGCTGCCGGGGCCCGGGTGCTGATCGACGGTTGCCAGGGCGCGGTCCACGCCATGCCCGACGTTCAGGCGCTGGGCTGTGACTGGTACGTCCTGACCGGACACAAGCTGTTCGGCCCGACCGGGATCGGTGCCCTCTACGGCGCGGCCGAGGCGCTCGACTCCCTGCCGCCGTATCAGGGCGGGGGCGAGATGATCCAGTCCGTCAGCGAGGACCGCGTCACCTATGCAAAGCCGCCCCAGCGGTTCGAGGCCGGCACGCCCCCGATCCTCGAGGCCATCGGTCTGGGCGCGGCGCTTGAGTGGTATTCCACCTTCGACCGCGCTGCGGTGCAGGCGCATGAGGCGGCGCTGCTGGAGCGGGTGCGCGAGCGCCTGGCGGGTCTGAACTGGCTGACCGAGATCGGCACGGCACCCGGCAAGGGGGCCATTTTCACCTTCACGGTCGACGGCGCCCACGCCCACGACATCGCCCAGATCATGGACCGCTACGGCGTTGCGGTGCGCGCTGGTCTCCACTGCGCCGAGCCGCTGGCGACCCGATTTGGCCTGACCTCAAGCACGCGCGCCAGTTTCGCCCTATATAATACGATCGAGGACGCCGACGCCTTTGCCGCCGCCCTCATCAAGGCCAGGGAATTTTTCGTTTAGTCATGGACGATGCCATCACCAAAAGCGCCGATTTCGCAGAGAGTTGGGACGCGCCGCAAAAGAGCGCCCTCAGCCAGGCCGAACTCGACCGCCTGACCGATGATCTGGTCGCGGCGCTCAAGACCGTGTTCGATCCGGAAATCCCGGTCGACATCTATGAGCTGGGCCTGATCTACAAGGTCGACGTCTCGGACGACAAGGATGTGCTGGTCGAGATGACCCTGACCGCACCCGGCTGTCCGGTGGCCGGCGAAATGCCCGGCTGGGTCGAGGATGCGGTAATGACCGTCGACGGCGTGCGCTCGGCCAGGGCCAATCTGGTGTTTGACCCGCCGTGGGACCCCTCCAAGATGAGCGATGAGGCCAAACTGGCCCTCAACATGTTCTGATGAGATTTCAATTTTCCCGTCATCCTCGGGCTTGTCCCGAGGACCTATCGATCTGCAGGTCTGGAGCACCCGGGTATAAACTCCGGAGGCTGCGCCAAGCGCCGGCTCTGAAGGGTGCTGACAAAAATGGGTCCTCGGGACAAGCCCGAGAATGACGATTCAGGAAGGTATATATGGTTGAGCTTCAATCGTCACCGCCACGATCCCGTCGCCCCCGCCCGCAGGCTGTTCGCCTGACCGAGGCCGCCGCCGCCCGCATCCGCCAGCTGACCGAGGCCGCCTCGGGCCCCTGCGCCGGCCTGCGCATCGGCGTCAAGAACGGCGGCTGCGCGGGTCAGGAATATACGGTCGAGTACGCCGACCGCATCGAACCGCTGGACGAGGTGGTCGAGGACAAGGGCGCTACGGTTCTGATCGACCCCAAGGCCGTCCTGTTCCTGATCGGCAGCGAGATCGATTTTCAGGTCACCGACCTCGCCTCGAAGTTTGTCTTCAACAACCCGAACCAGACCGACGCCTGCGGCTGCGGCGAGAGCGTGACGATCACGCCGGTGGCTCAGGACGCCTGAGCGGCCTTCCGCACTTCGTCCGGCGTCGGCACCTGTACGGCGGGTGTGACCGGCAGCCCCATGGCCTCTGCGACCAGCTCCGCTGTCCTGCCTTCGATCGCTGTTTCCAGCCGGGCCATGAATTCCTCCTTGCCCAGCCCGGTCGGCAGAGGCTCCAGGAATTCAATCGTCGCCGTGCCGGGCCGCTTCAGAAACTGCTCCTGCGGCCAGAACAGGCCCAGATTGGTCGCCACCGGCACAACCGGCATGTCGAAGTCGCGGTACATGTGCCAGACGCCCGCGCGGTACCGGAATTTCTCGCCGACCTTCGCCAGATTGCCCTCGGGGTAGATCAGGATCCGGCGCCCCTCGGCATGGGCATCGGCCGCTCGCCGCTTCAGCGCCGCCCGGGCTTCGTGACCGCCGCAGTTGTTGACGACGATGGCGCCGAGCTTCCTCAGCACCGTGCTCATCAGCGGAAATTTCTCGAGATGGTCGCCGGTGACGAAGGCGAGGTCCGGAAACTGGTCATAGACCGTATAGCCGTCGCCCCAGCTCTGGTGTTTGGCCGCGACGATGAAGGCACCCTCGGGCAGGTGTTCGCGCCCGCGCGCTTCTGTCCGGATCCCGGCCAGCAGGCGCATGGCCTGCACCATGCGATGCACATAGCGCCGGATGATCCAGCCGGTGGCCTTGCGCCCAGGCAGCAGGGCCGCAAGCACGGCCACGAGGCAGTAGACGATCGACAGGGTCCAATAGGCCGCCGCGAACGCCAGGCTGCGCGGACGGCTGAACGGGGTCAGTCGCCCGGCGTCCACGGTGTCAGGCGGCCTGTTCAAGCTGGTCCGCGTCGGTCACCCGGTTCCGACCGCCCCGCTTGGAGGCATAAAGCGCCGCATCGGCCCGCTCCAGCAGGCAGGCGGCAGTCTCTTCGGGACGCAGACGGGCAAAGCCGGCGGAGATGGTCACAGCGCCCAGCTCGTCATTTGTCGACCGGCGCCGCAGGGCGCGCGACGAGATTTCCTTGAGCACCGCATTCAGGGCCTTCTCTACGGCGGCCGTGCTCTCATCGGGGAAGATCATGGCGAACTCTTCCCCGCCATAGCGGGCGGCGAGGCGCGGGGATTTGGCCGTCCGGCCCAGCACACTGGCCACATAGCGCAGCACCTGATCGCCGGTCTGATGGCCCCAGGTGTCGTTGAAGCGCTTGAAATGGTCGATGTCGATCACCGCCAGCGTCAGGCCCTTGCCGTTCGCATGGGCGGCGTCGACCGAGCCCTCAAGGTGCTCGTCAAAGGCCTTGCGATTGGCCAGATTGGTCAGGGCGTCGGTCATGGCATCGCGCCGCACCTGCTCCAGGTGTTCTCGCAGCTTGGCGACCTCGCGGGTCGAGCTTTCCAGCTTCTTTTCCAGAGTGCTGTTCTGCGTCCGGGCCTTGTGAGTGGCATCGGCCAGGGTGCTGACCAGAGACTTCAGGGTGTCGGCATTGTCGACGCTGTCCATCTGGCCAGACGCATCGGCCAGGGTTGCGCCGTACTCAGCCTGCGACCTGTGGGCATTGGCGATGGTGCTGGCAACCGAGGACAATTCCTTGTCCAGCATGCGGCCTGCATCGCGGATTTCCTCGCTCAGGCGGCCGCGCGGCAGATATTCCGAGGCCAGCATCTCGGAGGTCGACTCCGAGAAGGGCTCCTTGGTCGCCAGGATTCGGCGGATTTCGCGGCCCAGCGCGCCCTCGGGATCGCCGACATAGTGCAGCCACAGCTCGAAATTGACGGGGGTCGGCCAGACGCCGGCCGCTTCCATGTCGTCCAGCACGCGCCGCGCGAGGCCATACGCATCCGGCCCCCGTACGGTGGTGTCGACCTTTTCCGTCATGCGTCCTGTCCCCCCGGGCACCCCGATCCATTCTTGATCGACGCCGAAACCCTAACCGCTGAAGCGTAACAGCGGGTTAAGCGGGGTCGAAGAACCGGGATTCGTGAGAGCGATCAAGCCCGATGTCAGATCGGACGCCGCAGGAAGGCCGGCACACCGTCATTGCCAAAGGCCGAGCTGTCCGACGCCTTGATCGGTGCCGAGTCCTTGCGGCTTTCCTTGTCCTTGCGGGGCGAATCGGCCGTGCGATCCTCGGGCGCGCTATCGGCCTTGCGGCCCCGTCCACCGCGTGAGCGCGAGCGCTTGCGGGGTTCGGCATCGGCGGCGTCGGACTTCGGCGTCTCGGCCGGTTGCTCGACCGGAGCCGTTTCCGTCTCCAACTCGGCCGCATCTGTCAGCGGCTTGCGACGCGAGCGCGACCGGCGGGCGGGAGCCTCGCCGGAGGTCTCTTCGGCCGCCGCAGGGCTAACCTGACGGCGCGACCGTGCCGGCTTTTCGGAAGCGGCGCCCTCATCAGCGGCCTCGGCCGGTTCCGCCTTCGCCGAACGGGCCTTGCCGCCTGATGACAGATCCAGCGTCAGCTCTTCCGGCGTCATCTTGATCAGCTTCAGCACCTTGTCGAGCGAGCGGTCGTCCGACGGCGTCACGATCATGAAGGTCTGGCCGGTCTTGCCGGCGCGACCCGTGCGGCCGATGCGGTGCACATAGTCATCGGCATTGTGCGCGACGTCATAGTTGAACACATGGCTCACGTCGGGAATGTCCAGCCCGCGCGCCGCTACGTCCGAGGCCACCAGCACCTTCAGATCGCCCGAACGGAAATCGGCCAGTGTCTTCATCCGCAGGCTCTGGTCCAGGTCGCCGTGAATGGGCGCGGCATCAAAGCCGTGCTTCTTGAGAGACTTGGCGACGACATCGACGTCGGACTTGCGGTTGCAGAAGACGATGCCGTTCTTGACGTCGTCGCGCGCCATCAGCGCCCGCAGCGCCTCACGCTTCAGCTTGGGATCGCTGCGCGGGATGCGCACCAGATACTGGGTGATGGTCTCGGCCGTCATCGCCGGCCGCGAGGCCTCGATACGGGTCGGGTCCTTCAGAAACTGGGTGGTCAGGCGCGTGATCTCCGGCGGCATGGTGGCCGAGAAGAACAGCGTCTGGCGCCGCGGCGGCGTCAGCTTGAAGATGCGCTCGATGTCGGGGATGAAGCCCATGTCCAGCATGCGGTCGGCCTCATCGACCACCATCAGCTCGACCCCGGTCAGCAGCATCTTGCCGCGATCGAACAGGTCCAGCAGGCGGCCGGGCGTGGCGATCAGCACATCCACGCCCTTGTTCAGGGCCGCGACCTGATCGCCCATGGACACGCCGCCGATCAGCAGCACCCAGTTCAGCTTGGTGCCCTTGGCGTATTTGGCAAAGCTCTCGGCCACCTGATCCGCCAGTTCGCGGGTGGGCGCCAGCACCAGGGCTCGCGGCATGCGGGCCCGGGCCCGCCCGGTGGCCAGTCGCTCGACCAGCGGCAGGGTGAAGGCGGCGGTCTTGCCGGTCCCGGTCTGGGCAATCCCCAGAACGTCACGCCCGGCGAGGGCCACGGGAATGGCCTGGGCCTGGATCGGGGTGGCGGAAGTATAGCCCGTGTCGGTCACGGCCTTCAGCGTCGTGGGCGAAAGGCCCAGCTGGGAAAAGTCGGTCATTCAAACCTTGTATGTTCGGGAGGGAAGGGGAGGGCTCCCGTATGGAGCCGACTGTGCGCGAAACCGCCCCTCTGGGCGTGCGGGCGGCCCCGTTGCCGTTCCTGTCCCGAGCACGAGCGCCGCATATAGATATCCACACGGCGAAGTCAAGTATTTGACCTGCCAACGGTCTTGCAAAACCTAACGGATCGTTAATAGTCCGCTCGGGGAGATTGCAAGGGGGAGGGGGCCGCGCATGCGCAAGCCGCTTTTGCTGGCCGTCATGGCCATGGGTCTGGTGCTCGGCTCCGGGACGGGGCTTCAGGCAGGGGACAGTCGGGCGGACGAGGTGCCGGCCTTCATGGCGGTGGCCTTCGAGAATACGGTCATGTCCCATTATCCCGACGGGGGCTGGGTCAAACACTGGTTCAACCGTGACGGTAGCTATGAGGGCCGCTTCTCGGACGGCACACGCATCACAGCCCGCTGGCAGATCGACCGCAACAAGGTCTGCCTGACACGCATTCGCCCCGGCTTCATGCTGCCCCGCTTCTGCAGCGACATCGTAGAGGCGGAAATCGGCGACAGCTGGATGGCCCGCGATCCCTTGGGCCGCCGGGTCCGCAACACCCTGGTCCGCGGCCGAAGCTGACAATTCGATCGCTTCGATACGGTAATTTAATACCGCACAAAGAAAAGTCAGTTGAAACAACAAATTAGCTCCTAATCCGTGCTCGAAGCGGCATTGACGGCGCTGCGGCGATCCTGTAGCAGCCCGCCTTCAATCCGGCGCACCGCATTCTCCGGGACGCCATCCGACCATCAGGACCTCAGACATGCTGAAGAGCACCACGGCTTCGCTGAAGCCGGCCGATGTCGAGAAGAAGTGGATTCACATCGATGCCGAAGGCGTCGTGGTGGGCCGTCTTGCGACCTTCATCGCCAACCGTCTGCGCGGCAAGCACCGCCCGGACTACACCCCCCACGTCGACTGCGGTGACTATGTCATCGTGACCAACGTCGACAAGGTCGTCTTCACCGGCGCCAAGCTGACCGACAAGGTCTATTACCGTCACACGGGTCACCCGGGCGGTATCAAGGAAACCACGCCGGAGAAGGTCCTGAACGGTCGCTTCCCCGAGCGCGTCCTTGAAAAGGCCGTCGAGCGCATGCTGCCCAAGGAAAGCCCGCTGGCCCGCAAGCAGATGACGCACCTGCGCCTGTTCGCCGGCAGCGCGCACACCCATGAAGCCCAACAGCCGGAAATCATCGATTTCAAATCGATGTCGGCCAAGAACACCCGGACCGTCTGATCATGACCGACGCGACCAACACCGACACCGCCGCCACCGGCTTTGACGCCCTGAAGGGCATGGGCTCCACCGAGGCCGAGGCCCCGGTTCACGTCCAGAAGCTCGACAAGCTGGGCCGTGCCTATTCGACCGGCAAGCGCAAGAACGCCATCGCCCGCGTCTGGGTGAAGCCCGGCTCGGGCAAGATCACCGTCAACGGCAAGGAGCTGGCCCAGTATTTCGCCCGCCCCGTGCTGCAGATGATGGTCGCCCAGCCGCTGACCGTCTCGGACCGCACCACCCAGTTCGACGTGGTCTGCACCGTCGAGGGCTCGGGCCTCTCGGGCCAGGCCGGCGCCATCCGCCACGGCCTGTCGCACGCCCTGACCCACTACGAGCCGGAACTGCGCAAGGTCCTGAAGCCCCACGGCTTCCTGACCCGCGACAGCCGCGTCGTCGAGCGCAAAAAGTACGGCCGCGCCAAGGCCCGCCGTTCGTTCCAGTTCTCGAAGCGCTAAGGCTCTTCAGAAACGCTACGGAAGAGGGCGCCCCGGGAAACCGCGGCGCCCTTTTTCTTTTTGGGCAAGTGAGGTCGTATGGGCATCGTTTCACGCCTGTTTGGTCGCAAGAGCAGGCTCAGGCTTGCTGGAGGCGGATGTATCCAGCTGACCGACATGCTTGCCCGAAGTGGCAGCTGGGAAGCGACAAACCGCAATTTTGTTCGATTGGACGAGCGAGGCAGAGTGGTGTGGCGCATTGAGACCGACGCCTCACCAGACGAACGAATTCCCTTTACGCATATCTCGTTCAAAAGCGGGGTGCTGACTGCATACTCTTGGAGTGGTGGAGAGTATGACGTCGATCTCGATACAGGCGAGATATCCAATGGTCGCCTCGTCAAATAATCCTCGATCGGACCGGGCAGGCCTTCCCTGTCCTTCTCCCCTTGTGGGAGAAGGTGCCCCCTGAGAAGGGGGCGGATGAGGGGTCACGCTGCCGCACGAAGGGATGAGCCGCACTCACGCCCTGTGCCACCCCTCATCCGTCAGGCTTCGCCTGCCACCTTCTCCCGCAAGGGGAGAAGGACCACTGACCTGACGGCCCCGACTGCGATACCTCGCGTTCGAAACGCCTGCCCGTTCAACGCCCCCTGCTTTTCCCGCACCGTTCTTCCCGCCCGGGTCCGGGCGTCAGCCATACTCTCCGGTTGCCGATACCCCCGGGTGACGGAGGCGCGATTTCAGACTGTTCAGACGGTTCAGACGGTGAAAATGTCATCTCCTCCCCGCTCGCGGGGAGGGGGACCGCGGAGCGGTGGAGGGGCTCTTCACCCTCGCACCGCGCCTGCTTGCGGTTCAGAACCCCTCCGTCACGGCGCGATTGCGCCGCGCCACCTCCCCATTGCTCCGCAACAGGGAGGAGACAGCATCCCCATTCCAGACCCTTCAGACTATTCAGACCCTGCTTTTCCAGAGTCCCAAATCCGCCTCGGCGCGTTAAAAGCCCCTATGACCCACACCCTGTTCATTGATGGCGAAGCCGGCACCACGGGCCTTGAGATCCGCGAGCGGGTCGAGGGGCGATCCGACCTCGAGCTGATCCTGCTGGGCGACCGCAGGCGCGATCCCGAGGCCCGGCGCGAAGCCTTGAACAGCGCCGACGCCGTCATTCTTTGCCTGCCCGACGATGCGGCGCGCGAGGCTGTGGCCATGGTCGAAAATCCGTCCGTCCGGGTGATCGACGCCTCGACCGCGTACCGCGTTGCACCCGGCTGGACCTATGGCTTTCCCGAACTCCGCCCGGGCCAGCGCGAGGCCGTGGCCGGCTCGACCCGCGTGTCCAACCCGGGCTGCTATCCGACCGGGTTTCTGGCGCTGGTGGCGCCGCTGGTGCGCGCGGGCCTGATCCCCACCGATTGGCCGGTCAGCGTCAACGCTGTCTCGGGCTATTCCGGCGGCGGCAAGGCCATGATTGCGGAGTTCGAGGGGGGAACCCCCGATCCCTTCCGGGCCTACGGCCTCACCCTGAAGCACAAGCACGTGCCGGAAATGACGAAACATTCAGGACTTTCCTGTCCCGTCCTGTTCTCTCCGGCGGTCGGCAACTACCGTCAGGGTATGCTGGTCGAGGTGCCGCTGCACCTGTCGGCCCTGCCGTCGCCGTCGTCGATCGAGGTGATCCATGGCGCGCTCGTCGAGGCCCATGATGGCGCCCGGTTCGTCGAGGTGGCTCCGCTGGAGGAGACCGAGGCCATGACCGGCCTGACCCCCGAGGGGCTGAACGGGACCAATCGCCTGCGCCTCCACGTGTTCGGGGATCGCGACGGCCATCAGGCGCGGCTGGTCGCCGTGCTGGACAATCTGGGCAAGGGCGCCTCGGGCGCCGCGGTCCAGAACCTTAATCTCATGCTGGGTCTGGACGAGGGGGCGGGGCTGACCTGAAACCCTTCGGGGCCGGGCGCCGTATATAGATCATGACCCAGGCGCTCCTTCACCGTCGATCCCTGCTGGCCGGCCTCGGTGGCCTGACCCTCGCGGGGTGCTCGTCCGAGACCGCCAGCGCCGGCGATCCGCGCTTTGCCGGTTCGCCCTTCCGCCGCCTGACCGAGGCCCAGTGGCGGGAACGCCTGCCGGGACTGTCCTATGCGGTCCTGCGCGAAGAGGCGACCGAGCGCCCCTACAGCAGCCCGCTCAACACTGAGTCGCGCACGGGCACCTATCTGTGTCGGGGCTGCGAGCTGCCGCTGTTCGAGTCGCGCTGGAAGTACGATTCCCGCACCGGCTGGCCCAGCTTCTGGGACGTCATGTCCCGTAATATCGGCACGAAGACCGACTATGCGATCGGCGTGCCGCGCACCGAGTACCACTGCGCCCGCTGCCTGGGGCACCAGGGCCACGTCTTCAACGACGGCCCGCGCCCGACCGGCAAACGCTATTGCAACAACGGCGTCGCCCTGATCTTCCGGCCCGCCTGAAGCTCAGGGCCAGGAGGTCAGGGTTGCGGGGCGGCGTCGACCGCCGCCTCTACCTGCCGGAAGAAGGCTTCCCGAGCGGCGGAGTGGGTCGGTCCCACGGCCCGGGGCCAGGCCGACAACAGCACGATGACCAGCCGGCGCTCCGGATCGACGCGAATGGTCTGACCGAAGATGCCATAGGCTGCGTAGGCGCCGTCATCCTCGGTCCACCACTGGAAGCCGTAGCCCTCGCCGGGCTCGCCGATATCGGCCTGCTTGACCACGGACTCGGCGAACCAGTCGTTCGGCACAATCCTTTCGTTGCCCAGCCAGCCGTCCTCCAGCGCCATGAGGCCGATGCGACCCCAGTCGCGCAGGGTCGCCGAGACGCAGCAGCCGCCCATCTCGCGCCCGCCCTGATCCAGCGCCCAGAAGGCGTCGGCCTCCATGCCCGCGCGCGACCAGATTCGTTCCGACAGCAGCTGGGCCAGCGGCTTGCCCTCGGCCGCGGCGATCAGCGATCCGACCAGATTGGTCTCGCCGGTCGAATAGTTCCAGCGGGTCCCGGGCTCGGCGGCACGCGGCAGGCGGCCCATGTAGGTGACCACCGGATCCTCGCCGGGTCGCGCGGGCTCCTGCAGGAAGCGGGCGACGTCCGAGTTGGGGTCGAAATAGTCCTCATTCCAGCGCACGCCGGAGGTCATGGTCAGCAGCTGACGGACGGTGACGCCATCATAGCCGCCACCCGCCAGGGCCGGCAGATAGAGGGTCACCGGGTCCTCCAGGGAACCGATGGCGCCGCTTTTGAGCGCCGTGCCGACCAGCGTCGAGGTCAGGCTCTTGGTCATGGAGAACGACACCCAGTGGTCCCGCTCATCGATGCCGAGCCCGTAGCGTTCCAGCCGGATGCGACCGTCCTGTATGACCAGCACACCCGCGACGTTCTCCGCGGCCATATAGGCCGAGGGATCAAGCGCGATCGGCTCGCCGGCGGGCAGGGCTCGCACCGGGGTCTCGCCCCGCGACACCGTCGCGTGCGGCATGACGGTCTCCATCTGCCGGAAGGCGCGCTCGCGGTCGGCCGGCGCCCAGAACAGCACCGCGGCGGGGTTGCTCTCTGGCGTGGCTTGCTGGGCGTTGACCGGAGCGGCGAGCGTCACGGACACGAGGAGGGCGGCGGCAAGTGCGCGAAGACGGGTCATGCGCCCAAGCCTAGCAGTGAGCGGACCACCGGCATACCCGTCGGAATGACCCGGAGCGCCGGCCTAGGGGGCTCCCCGCCGCGCCGCCAGTGCCGACTGGACCGTCAGGCCGAACCACACCCCGGCGATGACGATGAGCAGGCCGTAGTCATAGCCGGGCACGAAGAGCGGGATGGCGGCCCCGATCAGGCTCAGCACGGGGAAGACCAGCGCCCACATCGCCGTGCCGGGCGCGTCCATATGAACCAGCGGCACGGGCGCCCGCCCCATCCGCTTCAGCAGCCAGCCGTTCATGACCACGAACAGGGCGGGCACCAGCAGGGCCAGCAGGACGTACTTAAACGTCTGGTCCGGTCGGCCATAGACGGACGTCGTCAGCACCTGCAGGGCGTAGGCTGCGCCCGTGGTGATCGCCAGCAGCAGATTGGGGCCGACCGAAGTCACGAGCGCACCTTCACATAGCTGCCGGGGGCGGGCTCAATCGCGGGCAGGGAGCCCTTCTCGGGATCGCGTGCCGCGACATTGGGCCCCGACCGCGCTGCCAGCCAATCCGCCCAGTGCGGCCACCAGCTGCCCGAAAGCTCCTTCGCCCCCGCCAGCCAGGCGTCGAAGGTCTCGGGCAGGGCGTCATTCGTCCAGTGGGCATACTTCCGGGCCGAGGGCGGATTTATCACCCCCGCGATATGGCCCGAGCCCGCCAGCGTCAGCGTCACATCGGCGCCCGTGAAGGCGCGCGCCGAGCGATAGACCGAGCGGGTCGGCGCGATGTGGTCCTCGCGGCTGGCCTGAAAGTAGAGGGGGATGGAGACCTTCGACAGGTCGATCCGGACCCCGCCCAGCTCGAATTCGCCCGCCGTCAAAGCATTCCGGCCATACATCGCGCGCAGATAGTCCATGTGCAGCCGCTTCGGCATTCGCGTCTGGTCCGCGTTCCAGAACAGCAGATCAAACGCCGGCGGGTCCTTGCCCATCAGATAGTTGGAGACGAAGAACGACCAGATCAGATCATTGGCGCGGAGCGCATTGAAGGTGTCGGCCATGGCGCTGCCGGGCAGCACGCCGCCGGCCTCGTCCATCTGGCGCTCGATCTCCTCCAGCCAGTGCTCGTCCGTGAACAGCAGCAGGTCGCCGGCCTCGGCAAAGTCGTGCTGGGCGGCAAAGAAGGTCGTCGCGCCCACATCCTCGCGGCCCGTCGCGGCCATGTGGCCCAGCGCCGCGCCCATCAGCGTTCCGCCGATGCAATAGCCGACCGTGTTGACGGTGTCGGTGCCGCACTGCTCGCGCACCTTGTCGATGGCGCGATAGATGCCCTTCTCCAGATAATCGTCAAAGCCGTATCCGGCCTTGTCCGCCTCGGGGTTGACCCACGAGCAGACGAACACGCTGAAGCCCTGCGCCGACAGCCAGCGGATCATCGAGTTCGCGGGTTGCAGGTCCAGGATGTAGAATTTGTTGATCCAGGGCGGGAAGATCAGCAGCGGGACCTCGTGCTGCTCTTCCGTCGCCGGGGCGTACTGGATCAGTTCGAACAGGTCGTCGCGCCAGACCACCTGACCCGGGGCGGTGGCGACGTTCTCGCCGACCTTGAACCGGCCGTAGTCCGCCTGGCTGATCTTCAGCTTGCCGCCTCCGCGCTCCATGTCGGCGGCGAAATTCTGCATCCCCTTCACCAGCGACTCGCCATTGCTCTCGGCGAGCGCCTTCAGCGCGGCCGGGTTGGACGCGAGGAAGTTCGAGGGAGAGAAGGCATCCGTCAGCAGGCGGGTGAAGAACTCGGCCCGGCGCTTGGTGCGGGGGTCTATGTCCTCGACCGACGACACCAGCTCATTCATCCAGTCCGCCGACAGCTGATAGGACCGGCGCATGATGTCGAAGGTCGGGTTCTCGCTCCAGGCCGGGTCCTTGAACCGCTTGTCGGGGCGGGGTTCGGCGGAGGTCGCAGCCTGCATCTGGCCGGCGGTCGAGGACCACAGGTCCATATAGCGCGAGAACAGATCGGCCTGGGCCTGGAACAGCTTGTCCGGTCGCGCCGCCAGCCCGCTCATGACCGATGCCATGGCCGGTCCGACATTGAACGGATCCGGGTTCAGCGAGGCCGGTCGTCCGGCCTGACTGATTGCCGATTCGGCCATGGCGGCCTGGGCCATCATCGCCGCCCGGGCCAGATTCATCGACAGGGCTTCCAGATCGGGCAGGGCCTCCTCCGGGGTGGCCGCGGGGGAGGGGGCAGCCCTGGCCTCGGCCTCCACCTTGGGCGCTGCCTCGGGTTTGGCCTTCCTGGCACGGGGCCTGGACGGACCCTTGGCCGAGGTCGGTCGTCCCGACTTGCGCGGCGCCCGGGCCGGTGTCGTCTTGCCCGCGCTCTTCGCGGGCGTGCTGGAGTCGGTCGGGCGTCTGGCCATGGGGTCCTCTCGGCGGGCGCAGCGTCACGAGGGGCACATCACAACGGCGTGCCGGATCGCGTCCTTGCCCTTTCTTGCGGGAAGATCATGGCATATGACCGTGCCCGAGATGAATGCGCAGCAGACGAAAAAGTGGACGGTGGTCGGCCTCGGCACTCTACTGGCTGCAGGCGCGGTTGGCTGCGCCACGCCGGATCGGATCGCAGACCCGGAGGTCGCGCCCCTTTCGCCGCGAATCGTCGCCCTCGTCGACGAGAACCGCCGCTATCCGGAATGGCGGAACTTTCCGCGTCAGGGCACCCCACCGCCCGACGCGGCTGCCGTCTCGGTCGAGGTCGCGGCGCTCAACACTGCCTCGGCAAAGACCGCCGCCGATATCGCCGCCATCGGCTGGACGCTGGACGATCCCGAAGGGTTCGCCCGCCGGATCGCCGAGGACATTGCCTCTCGGCCCATCGCCCCGGCGACCCTGCAGACGCGGGAGGAGGTCGAGGCCTTCGCCGAGAGCCTGCGGGACCGGGGACGGGCGCCCCCTCCCGTACCCAGACGCTGACATCTGACACCAATGAAACTGGCGCGGACCGCAGGGGTCACGCACCCTCAGGAGACACCCATGGCCCAGGACGCCAAACCCTACGCCGCCAGCCTGCCGTTCGAGGCCGCCGAGATCGCTGAACTGGCCGCCATTGCCAGCTATGCCCAGATCGGCCGAGGCGACGAAAAGGCCGCCGATCAGCTGGCGGTCGACGCCATGCGCACGGCCCTCAATGCGCTCGATATTGATGGCAAGATCGTCATCGGCGAGGGCGAGCGCGACGAAGCCCCCATGCTCTACATCGGCGAGAAGGTCGGCACCGGCAAAGGCCCGGCCATCGACATCGCGCTGGACCCGCTGGAAGGGACGACGCTTACGGCCAAGGCCATGGCCAACGCCCTGACCGTGCTGGCCATGTCGCCGGGCGGGGGCATGCTGCACGCGCCCGACACCTATATGGACAAGATCGCCATCGGCCCTGGCTTCGCCCCGGGCACGGTCGATCTGGGAATGTCGCCGCAGGAAAATGTCCGCTCGCTGGCCTCGGCCAAGGGGGTGAGCCCGTCCGACATCACCGTCTGCGTCATGGACCGTCCGCGCCACGCTGAGTTGATCGCCGCCCTGCGCGAGGTCGGGGCCCGGGTGCTGCTGATCACCGACGGCGACGTCGCCGGGGTCATCCATACGGCCGAGCCCGAGACCGGCATCGACCTGTATCTTGGATCCGGCGGAGCGCCGGAGGGCGTGCTGGCGGCGGCCGCCCTGAAATGCGTCGGAGGCCACTTCCAGGGTCGGCTGATCTTCCGCAACGACGATGAGCGGGCGCGCGCCGAGCGCACCGGTGTCACCGACTTTGACCGCACCTATGACCTGCATGAGCTGGTGTCGAAGGACGCCATCTTCGTCGCCACCGGCGTGACCAAGGGCGCCATGCTGGACGGCGTCCGTCATGTCGGCGGGCGGACCGAGACCCATACGCTGGTGATGGACTCCTTCACGCGCACGGTGCGCCGGATCCGCACCTCGCGCCCGGCCTGACGGACCGGTGGACGAGTCCGCGCCTTCGGAGACGCCGGCCTTCCTCGGCGTCGAGCGCTCGCTTTCCGGGCGCCGGTGGCGTGAGCGACCCCATGACCCGACGGCAGCCCGGGCCCACGCCCAGTCGCTGGGACTGGGCGAGCCGCTGGCCCGGGCCCTGGCCTCGCGCGGAGTCAGGCCGGAGGAGGGGGCCGACTTCCTCGATCCCACCCTGCGCGCCCTGTTCCCCGACCCGTCCAGCTTTGCCGACATGGACGCGGCGGCCTCGGCCATCGTCGATGCGCTGGAGCGTCGGGCCAACATCCATGTCTTTGCCGATTATGACGTGGACGGCGCCTCCAGCGCGGCCCTGCTGGTCCGGTGGTTCCGCGAGATGGGCCACGATCTGCCGCTCTATGTCCCCGACCGGCTGACCGAGGGCTATGGCCCCAGTCCCCGGGCGTTTGACACCCTGAAGGCTGCCGGGGCTGATCTGGTAATCACCGTCGACTGTGGCGCAGCCGCTGAGGTCGCCTTGGCCCATGCGGCCGACATCCAGCTCGGCGTCGTGGTCATCGACCACCATCTGATGCGGGGCGAGGCGCCGGCCTGTCTGGCCGTCGTTAATCCCAATCGCGCCGACTGCCGATCGGGGCAGGGCAATCTGGCCGCCGCCGGCGTGGTCTTCGTTCTGCTGGCCGCCCTGAACCGCGAAGCCCGCAGACGCGGCCTGTTCGAGGGGCGGAGCGAGCCCGACCTGCGCCGCTGGCTGGATCTGGCGGCGCTGGGCGCCATCTGCGACGTCACGGCTCTCACCGGTTTCAACCGGGCGCTGGCGCGGCTGGGCCTGCAGGTCATGTCGTCCTGGGCCAATCCCGGACTGAAGGCCCTGCTGGATGTGGCGGGCAGCGAACCCGGTGAGGCCAAGAGCAACCATGCGGGCTTTATCCTCGGACCCCGCATCAATGCCGGTGGCCGGATTGGGCGGGCCGATCTGGGCGCGCGCCTGCTGTCGACCGACGACCCGGCCGAGGCCATGGCGCTGGCCCGCGAGCTGGACGCCCTGAACGTCGCCCGCCGCGAGGTCGAGGCCGAGGTCACCGAGGCCGCCGTCCGTCAGGGCGAGGCCATGGGCGTCGAGGACCCCTCCGTTGCTGCCGCCGTGATCGCGGGCGAGGGCTGGCATCCCGGCGTGGTCGGCATCGTCGCCGGCCGTCTGCGCGAACGTTGGCGCAAGCCCGTGGTGGTTATCGGCCTCGACACCATCAACGGTATCGGCAAGGGCTCGGGCCGGTCGCAGGCGGGCTACAACCTGGGCCGCGCCGTCCAGCAGGCCTTCGATGACGGGGTCCTGCTGGCCGGGGGCGGGCACGCCATGGCGGCGGGCCTGACCGTCCGTAGCGACCGGATCGATGCCCTGCGCGACCATCTGAACCAGACCCTTTCGGCCCAGACCGACACCGAGGCGGCGCGCGCTCTGGACGCGGTGCTCGTCGATGCACTGATCGAGCCAGGCGCGGCCGATCGGGCCCTGTTCGAATCGTTCGAGAAGCTGGCGCCCTTTGGTCCCGGAAACCCCGAGCCGGTGTTCGCGCTCGAGCGGGTGCGGGCCGTCGACGTGCGCCCGATGAAGGGCGGGCATTTGCGGTGCCTGCTGCGCGGTGCCGACGGCCGGTCGCTTCGTGCAGTCGCCTGGCGCTGTGCCGATCAGGAGAGCGGACAGGCCCTGGCGGCGGGCGATGCCCTCAATATCGTCGGTCGATTGAAGCCCGATGACTGGAATGGCCGACGTGGCGTCCAGTTCGAAATCGACGATGTCGCCGACCCGCGACGCACCTGATCGATTCAGTTCGCCAAAGAGGGTTGCAAGCGCCGGAATCGCCCGCTATATCGCCGTCCTCCCGCGCAGCGGTCCCTTCGTCTATCGGTTAGGACGTCAGGTTTTCAACCTGAAAAGAGGGGTTCGATTCCCCTAGGGACTGCCACGCGGGGTTTCCCCACCGGAAATATATTGCGCCCCCCGTCCTGCTTTTGGGTCGAGGTGGCGCTGCGACTGCGTCGCAGATGCCACCTGTGGTGTAAAACCGGCGTTTTCGCACTCCACAGGCTTCACAGAACCGTGTTAAGCTTGCTGCGTCTGCTGTTCGCGGGCGGGGGTGTTTTACTGTGTCTGACCTAGAGGGGCTTGATACGCCGGGAACGATCGAGATCGTCGGCAAGGTCAAGTGGTTCGATCCCGGAAAGGGATATGGGTTCATCGTTCCGGACGATCCGGACATGACGGACCTCAAGGATGTCCTGCTGCACATCAGCAGTCTGCGCGATACCGGTCGGGACAGCGCCCCTGAAGGTGCGTCTATCCGTTGCGAATGCGTGCGTCGCCCCAAGGGCTGGCAGGTCCTTGAAGTGCTCGATCTGGCAGACGACGACGGTGCCGATCGTTCTGAACCCCGCACCGGCTATGACGGCCTGAGGAGCTTGGGACGATCCGTGTCGGCTCCCGATGCCGCGCCTCCGTCCGGTGTCCCGCTTCAGCCCGCCGTCGTGAAATGGTTCAATCGCACCAAGGGATATGGTTTTGTGGTGCGCGATGAGGCCGAGGGCGATATCTTCGTCCACGTCGAGACCCTGCGTCGCTGCGGCATCGAGGATTTGCTTCCCGGCGATCCGGTCGAGGTTCGCTTCGCCGAGGGCCCCAAGGGCCTGGTCGTCGCGGAAATCAGAATGGGCGGAGACCGATCCGCCTGACGAAAGAGGTGGAACAGGTGTTGAAGCGTAATCTTCCCGCAGCCGCGATCATGGCGGCCCTTCTGTTCACCGGGGCCTGTAGCCAGGAAAGCGGCTCGTCCGACGGCCAGACCCTGCCGGTCGAAACCCTCAGCGTCGTCACGGATCAGGGCAGTTTCGACTTCGACGTCGAGATCGCCGACGACGAGGCCGAGCGGGCCCGGGGCCTGATGTATCGGCCGCCACTCGAGGACGACAAGGGCATGCTGTTCCAATTCCCGGACGCCGCCGAGCGCGCTTTCTGGATGCAGAACACGCCCAGCTCGCTCGACATCGTCTATCTGGACCCGCAGGGCTGCATCGTCTCGATCGCCGCGCACACCACCCCCTATGCCGAGACGACCTATCCCTCCAACGGGGCGGCCAAGGGCGTGCTTGAGGTGCGGGCCGGCCGCATGGCCGAGATCGGCGCGGGACCGGGCGACCGCGTCCGCCACCCGTTCTTCGACACCCAGACTCCCTGCAGCTGATCTGATGACGCTCACCCGCAGCCTGCCCGTTGCCGCCTTGCTTGCGGCAATGCTGTTCACCGGCGCCTGCGCCCAGGACGCGGTGACGGGTGAAGGGGGCCAGTCCCTGCCGGTCGAGCCTCTGACCGTGGTCACCCGGAAGGGCAGCTTCGATTTCACAGTCGAGATCGCAGATGACTTCGAAGAGCGCCAGCGCGGCATGATGTACCGCCCGCCGCTGGCAGCCGACCGGGGCATGCTGTTCCAGTATCCGGAGGCGGCCGAGCGCGGCTTCTGGATGCTGAACACCCCCAGCTCGCTCGACATCGTCTATCTGGATCCACAGGGCTGCATCATCTCGATCGCCGCTCACACGACGCCCTATACCGAGTCTACCTATCCATCCCGTGGTGCCGCCAACGGCGTGCTTGAGGTTCGCGCCGGCCGTATGGCCGAGATCGGCGCGCAGCCGGGTGACCGTGTCCGCCACCCGTTCTTCGATACCGACGCGCCCTGCGATCGCTGATCCGCGTTGCGGGCCGGGCAGGGGCGTGGCATGAGAGCCGTCCCTTGGTGTCGGGGTGTAGCGCAGCCTGGTAGCGCATCTGCTTTGGGAGCAGAGGGTCGGAGGTTCGAATCCTCTCGCCCCGACCAAGGGCCGGTCGGCTGGACCGCCGGGGCGACGCTCGCTAAACGAGGGTCAGCGTGGGGCGAGGCCCCTTTGAGGCGAGCGAGACGGACATGTTGGCGCGTATCTACAGACCGGCGAAAACCGCTATGCAGTCGGGCAAGGCCAAGACGGCGGCCTGGATTCTGGAGTTCATGCCGGCGTCCGCGCGCTTCATCGATCCGCTGATGGGCTGGACCGGCTCGACGGACATGAACGGACAGGTGCGCCTGACGTTCGACACCCGGGACGAGGCCGTCGCCTATGCCGAGCGCCACGGGATCGCCTTCCGCCTGCAGGAACCGCAGGAGGCCCCGCTGATCCTCAAGGCCTATGCCGACAATTTCGCCACCCACCGCAAACAACCCTGGACGCACTGAGCCCCGGCCCACGCCACCGCTCGGCGGCGAACCCGAGGCGCCCTTAGCTCAGCTGGATAGAGCACCCGCCTTCTAAGCGGACGGTCGCAGGTTCGAATCCTGCAGGGCGCGCCAGGGTTT